>Ga0209172_10000375_pt1 | contig 125272 bp, 125 predicted proteins | sample LarsenN4metaG_FD_184113 | JGI IMG/M metagenome (GOLD analysis project Ga0209172, IMG submission 184113) | Hot spring sediment bacterial and archeal communities from British Columbia, Canada, to study Microbial Dark Matter (Phase II) - Larsen... ... | reverse complement strand
AGGCTCAGAGAACGGGCCCAAAGCACCAGTGCGTATTCGGTCTTCGCCAGCATGGCATCCCGCTTTATACCAAAGCCCCCCTGTTTCTTCATTACGCCTTGCCCCTACCGGGGCTTACTTGGCTCAGGACGAACGGGTGGACGAATCGTCCGGGCGAATCGTTGCGTTAGCGTAGCGCGATACGGCGTTGTGCAACGGCGTCGGCGAGCATTTCGAGCAGCCGCACGCTGTCTTCCCACCCGATGCAGGCGTCGGTGATGCTCTGGCCGTATGCCAGCGGCTTGCCGGGCACGAGATCCTGCCGGCCCGGCTTGAGGTGGCTTTCCGCCATGATCCCGATGATGCGCTTGTCGCCGCCCGCGATCTGCCGTGCCACGTCCGCCCCCGCCTCGAGCTGCTTTTCGTACTGCTTGGAGGAATTCGCGTGCGAGAGGTCGATCATGACGTTCGGCGTGAGCGCTGAAGTGCTCAGGAGCTTGCAGGCCGCATCCACGCTCGCTGCGTCGTAATTGGGCGTGCGGCCGCCGCGCAACACGATGTGGCAGTCCTGGTTTCCCGAGGTCGCGACGATCGCGCAGGCCCCGGTCTTGGTGACGCCGATGAAGTGATGCGGTACCCGGGCCGCGCGGATCGCATCGGCCGCGATGCGGACGTTGCCGTCGGTGCCGTTCTTGAATCCCACCGGGCACGAGAGGCCGGAGGCGAGCTCGCGATGGATCTGGCTTTCGGTGGTGCGCGCGCCGATCGCGCCCCAGGCCACGAGATCCGCGATGTACTGCGGCGTCACCATGTCGAGGAATTCGCACGCGACCGGCATGCCCATTTCGTTCAGGTCGAGCAGCAGCCCGCGCGCGAGCCGCAATCCCTCGTTGATGCGGAAGCTGCCGTCGAGGCGCGGGTCGTTGATGAGGCCTTTCCAGCCGACGGTCGTGCGCGGCTTCTCGAAGTACACGCGCATGAGGACCACCAGCGTGTCCGAGAGCCGCCGCTTCATTTCGATGAGCCGCGCGCCGTACTCGCGCGCCGCTTTGGCATCGTGGATCGAGCACGGGCCGATGATGACGATCAATCGATCGTCCGCGCCGTGCAGGACGCGATGGATCGCCTGACGCGTGTCGGCGACGACCGTCTTCGCCCTGGGCGTGATCGGAAACTCGCGCAGGATGTCGGCGGGCGGTGTCAGCGCTTCGATGTGCCTGACGCGCACATCATCGGTGTTCTCGGTCATGCGAGCTGCCCGCTCCTTCGAAAGATCACGAGCGCGAGGCTACACAGCCGGCCAGTACGGGTCAAATGACGAAAGCGCCGACCGCAATTCGGAATTCGCGCGTGTCCCGTCGCAAACCGGGCGGGGCGTACGGGTTTGCGCTCCGCGCGCGAGCTGATACACTGCAGCCTGGTCAACTTTGAAAGGAGGTGATCCGGTGCGAGTCTATCTAGGCAGTTCGGTTTTCAGCGGCTCTAAAGACGGATCATTCCCCACGAAGAGGAAATTCGTCGGCCGCTGAGGCGGCTGCCTGCACTACCGCGCCCCGGGGGTTCCGCTCCCGGGGCGTTTTCGTTTGCGGGCCGGTAAAATGGCCGCGACAGAAGACCCGAACAAGAGATACGAGAGGAGAGCATGAAGCGACTCAGCCTCGCCGCCGCGGCAGTTGCGGCGCTCGTCACGGCGGCGCCCCCGGCGCTTGCGCAGAAATCGCCGGGCGCGAGCGACTATCCCGCCAAGCCCATCCGCATGATCGTGCCCTTCGCGCCCGGCGGCGGCACCGACATCATCGGCCGGCTGGTCGCGCAGGAACTGGGACAGGCGTGGGGGCAGACGGTCGTCGTGGACAATCGCGGCGGAGGCGGCGGCACGATCGGCACGAATCTCGCGGCCAGGGCGACGCCCGACGGCTACACCATGGTGCTGTGCAGCCTCGGGGTGTCGTATGCGCCCGCGCTCTACGCCAATCTGCCGTTCGATCCGCTGAAGGACCTCGCGCCGATTTCGCTCGTCGCCACCCAGCCGTTCGTCTATGTCGTCGTGTCCGCGCTCGGCGTGAATTCCATGAAGGACCTGATCGCGCTTGCGAAAGCGAAGCCCGGGCAGATCCGCTATGGCTCGGGCGGCGCCGGCGGCTCATCGCACCTCGGCACGGAACTCCTGCGCACCATGACCGGCATCGACATCGTGCACGTGCCGTACAAGGGCACCGGGCCCGCGCTCACCGCGATGCTCTCCGGCGAAATCCAGATGCAGCTGATCGGTATCTCCTCGGTCGTGCCGCACATGAAATCCGGTCGCATGCGCGCGCTCGCGGTGAGCGGGGCGAAGCGTTCGGCTGCCGCACCGGACGTCCCCACCGTCGCGGAAAGCGGCGTGCCGGGTTATGCGTTCGATGTATGGTACGGCATGCTGTTTCCGGCCGGCACGCCGCGCGCGATCGTCGCCAAGACCAACGCGGAGATCAATCGCGCGCTCAAGTCGCCCGCGCTCGCGCAGCGCTTCGCCGGCGTCGGCGTGGAGCCCGCCGGAACGACGCCGGAGGATTTCGCGCAGATGCTGAAGAGCGAGATCGCAAAGTGGCGCAAGGTGGTCGCGCAGGCGAACATCCGCATCGAATAGAAGGAAACAGGGCGGAGGAGAACGATGATCCGGACCCGGTTGCTCGTTGCGGTAATCGTGCCGTTCGCCTTTACGTCCGCGCAGGCGCAACCGGCGTATCCCGCGAAGCCGATCCGCATCATCTCTCCATTCGCGCCGGGCGGCGGCAACGACGTCATTTCGCGCACGATCGCGCAGAAGCTCACCGAGAACGTGAAGCAGCAGGTCCTCGTCGAAAACCGGCCGGGCGCGAACGGCATCATCGGCACCGAGCTGGCCGCGCGCGCCGCGCCCGACGGCTACACGATCGTGCTCATTCCGAGTGGCCACGCGGTGAACGCGAGCCTGCATCGCAGGCTGCCGTACGATTCGATCAGGGATTTCACGCCGATCACACTGGTCGGCTCGAGCCCGCTCATCCTCGCGCTGCATCCGTCGGTCCCTGCGAAGACGGTGAAGGATCTGATCGCGCTGGCGAAAGCGCGCCCGGAGCAGCTCACCTACGGCTCGGCGGGCATCGGCTCGTCGGGCCATCTCGGCGGCGCGCTGTTCGATACGCTCACCGGAACGAGGATGGTGCACGTGCCGTACAAGGGCATGAGCCTCGCCATCACCGACGTCATCGCGGGACAGGTTTCGCTCGTGTTCGGGACCAGCGCTTCGGTGATGCAGCACGCGCGCTCGGGCCGGCTCCGCGCGATTGCGACGACCGGAGCGCAGCGTTCGCCCGCGCTGCCCGATCTGCCGACCGTCGCCGAGGCGGGGGTTCCGGGCTACGAAGCGGGCCTGTGGTACGGATTCGTGGGACCGGCGCGCATCCCGGCCGATATCGTGCGCAAGCTCAACGCCGAGATCGTCGCCGCGCTCAAGTCGCCCGAAGTGCGCGAGCGGCTGGCGAGCCAAGGGGTCGATGCGACGCCCACGACGCCGGAGGAATTCGGCAGGCTCATGGTCACCGACCTGGAGCGCTGGGCGAAAGTGGTGCAGCGCGCGGGCATTCGCCTTGAGTGACCGAGCGGTGAGCGTCTTCCCGGCGAAAGCCGGGATCCGGCGAGTTCTGGATTCCGGCCGGGCGCCGGAATGACGATCGGCGATAGCGCTGCTACCGGAACGTGTCGCGCGCGGGCATCAGCATCTCGCGCCGCATCTCCGCGAGCGTCGTGATGCCGAGGAGCGCCATGTCGCGCTGGATTTCCTCGCGCAGCAGTTGGATCGCGTGGCGCACGCCCGGCAACCCTGCGATCGCCGCCGCGCAGAGGAAAGGCCGGCCCACGAACACGAATTGAGCCCCGAGCGCGAGCGCCTTCAGGACATCGGTGCCGCGCCGGATGCCGCTGTCCAGCATGACCGTCATGCCGCCCGCCTTCTCCACGATGCCGGGGAGCACGCGCAGCGGCGCCACCGCGCCATCGAGCTGGCGTCCACCGTGGTTCGACACGATGATCCCGTCGGCGCCGGCTTCGCGCGCGATGCGGGCATCCTCCTTGTCGAGTATTCCTTTCACCACGAGCCGGCCCTTCCACAGCCGGCGCATCAACTCGAGGTGCGTCCACGCGAGCTGGTCGCGCGGACCGCGGTCGCGCTCGCCGGTGCGCGAGAGCAGCGGCACGCGCGGCCCCATGTTCTCGAAATACGGCATGCCGTGAAGCAGCAGCGTGCGGAAGAACATGCCGAAGAGCCAGTGCGGCCGGATCGCGCAGTCCCAGGCGAGCCGGAGCGTCGGGCGGAGCGGCGTATGAAAGCCGCTGCGCACGTTGTTCTCGCGGTTCGCCATCACCGGCACGTCCACCGTCAGCACCAGCGTGTCGTAGCCCGCGCGCTCCACGCGCTCGACGAGTTTCGTGATCGTCGCGTTGTCGCCCGGGAGATACGCCTGGAACCACGCGGTCGGACCTTCCTTCCTCACGGCTTCCAGCGGCGTCAGGGCAGCGCCGCTCAGCACCATGGGAATGTTCGCTTCCGCGGCAGCCCGCGCGAGCACGAGATCGCCCTGGTAAGCCGCCATCGCGGTGCCGCCCATCGGCGCGAGCCCGAACGGCATGTCGTAGGTGCGGCCGAAGAGCGTCGTCGTCTGCACGCGGTGCGAAACATCGACCAGCGTCTTCGGAACGAACGCAATCTCGTCCCACACCGCGCGGTTGCCGCGCAGCGATGCGTTCGTTTCCGACCCGCCGAGTATGTAGCCGCAGATCGGGCGCGGGATGTAGCGCGGCGCGGCCTTCTCGAAGTCCTCCAGCGCCAGCATGTGCCGCAGGATGCGCGGCGGTTTTTCGAGGCTTTGAGGCGCGGTGGCGGTGGGGCGGACAGGGATCGGTTCAACGGCCGGGACGGTGTTGAGTTCCTCGCGGGTCGTGGACATGAGCGGTGTCTCGTGGTCTCAAGGCGGCGCCCATTATAATCGTCCACCACATGGAATCGGCGCAGCGACACCGTTCCTCCCCATTGCTTTCCGCCTTCTCAGTGGTGCCCATGGACTACAATCGCGCATCCGTTGGATCAGGGGAGAGCGATGAAGATCATGGTCCCGGTTGTCGCAGGCTTGTTTGCGGCGCTCGCAGCGGCGGGCACCGTTCACGCCGCGGCGGCGAAGTACCCCGACAAGCCGATCCGCATGATCGTGCCGTGGAATCCGGGCGGCACCTCCGACACGATCGCCCGCATACTCGGTCAGAAGATGACCGAGAGGTGGGGCCAGCAGGTGGTGATCGATACGCGCGCCGGCGCGAGCGGCATCATCGGCACCGAGATCGCGATGCGGGCGCCGGCGGACGGCTACACGCTGCTCCACGCCAACATGAGCCAGTGGGCGACCAATCCGAGCCTCTACAAGGTGAACTACGACACGCTGCGTGACTTCGCGCCGATCAGCATGGTGGCCACCGCGCCGCAATTGCTGGTGGTACATCCGGGCGTCGCGGCGAAGTCCGTGCAGGATCTCGTCGCGCTCGCGAAAGCGAAGCCGGGCGCGCTCAACTTCGGCTCCGGCGGCGCGGGCACGCTCGCCTATCCCGCGGGCGAGCTCTTCAAATCGATGGCGGGCGTCAATCTCACGCACATTCCGTACAAGGGCACGATCCTCGCGCTGAACGACCTCATCGCGGGGCAGGTGCAGGTCGTCTTTTCCGACATGCCGATCGCGCTGCCGCATGCGAAGTCCGGCAAGGTGCGCGCGCTGGCGGTGACGAGCGCGAAGCGCACGCCGCTCGTGCCGGACGTGCCCACGGTGGCGGAGTCGGGCGTGCCCGGTTATGCGCTGGAGAATTCGTGGGGTGTCTTCGCACGGCGCGATGTCCCGGCCGACATCGTCGCGAAGCTCAATGCGGAGATCGTGCGCGTGCATGCGCTGAAGGACGTGCGGGAACGCTACGCCGCGCTGGGGCTCGAAGCCATGAGCAGCACGCCGCAGCGATTCGCCGAAGTGATCCGCGAGGACGATGCCAAGTTCTCGAAGATCATCAAGGCGACCGGCGCCAAGGTGGACTAGCAAGCTTGCTGGAAATCGCCGCATTGTTCGCGTTGCCGTCATGCCGGCGAAAGCCGGCATCCAGTAAAGCATTGATCCGGTTGACGCCCTTTTTGTGGACACCGGCTGCCGGTGTGGCGAACTTCTTATGATTCCACGCCAAAGCGCGCACGCGCTGAAGCTCGCCGATCTGTGCGAGCTCGCCTTCGAGGCGAGCTTCGTGCGCGAGCTGCCCGGCGATCCGCTGCTCCACAACGTCTCGCGCGCGGTGCGGGATGCCTGCTATACACGTGTCAATCCCACGCCGGTCGCGGCGCCGCGACTTCTTGGCTGGTCCGAGGCGCTGGGCGAATCGCTCGGGATTGCGCCCCCGTCGTCTCCCGCCGCGCCGGCGGTGGAGGTGCTGGCGGGCAATCGTGTGCTCGAAGGCATGGCGCCGTACGCCGCGCGCTACGGCGGACACCAGTTCGGCGTGTGGGCCGGCCAGCTCGGCGACGGCCGCGCCATCACGCTCGGCGAAATCGTCGCGCCGGACGGCGGGCGCTACGATCTGCAACTGAAGGGCGCGGGCCGCACGCCGTACTCGCGCACCGCAGACGGCCGCGCGGTGCTGCGCTCCTCGGTGCGCGAATTCATGTGCAGCGAGGCGATGCACTGGCTCGGCGTGCCGACGACGCGCGCGCTGTCGCTGGTCGCGACCGGCGAGAGCGTGATCCGCGACATGTTCTACGACGGCAACCCGGAGCCCGAGCCCGGTGCGATCGTGTGCCGCGTCGCGCCGAGCTTCGTGCGCTTCGGCAACTTCGAGATCCTCGCCGCGCACGGCGAGATCGATACGCTCAGGCGGCTCGCCGATTACATCATCAGGTACCACTTTACCGAGCTGGGTGCTCCCTCGCCGGACGGGTATGCGCGCTGGTTCGAAGAGGTGTGCCGGCGCACGGCCGGGATGGTCGCGGAGTGGACGCGTGTCGGCTTCGTGCACGGCGTGATGAACACCGACAACATGTCGGTGCTGGGGCTCACCATCGACTACGGGCCGTACGGCTGGCTCGAGGGCTTCGACCCGATGTGGACGCCCAACACCACCGACGCGCAGGGGCGGCGCTATCGCTACGGTGCGCAGCCGCAGATCGCGCAGTGGAACCTCGCGCGCTTTGCCGGGGCGCTGCTTCCGCTCGCCGAAAAGGAAGCGCTGGAGCACGGGCTCGCGGTCTATCGCGACACCTTCGAGCGCGAGTCCTCGCGCATGACCGCGCAGAAGCTCGGGCTCGACGCACTCGATCGCGACGGCGACGAGGCGCTCGTGGCGGAGCTCTTCACGGTGCTGCAGGCGGTGGAAACCGACATGACGCTTTTTTTCCGTCTTCTCGCGCAGGTGCCGGTGGACGGAGCGGCCGAGGCCATGGACGACGCGCAGTTGATCAAGCCGCTGCGCCGCGCGTTCTACAGCGAGGACGCGTTCGAGCTTGCGCATCGCGCGCGCCTGGCCGCATGGCTGCGCCGCTATATCGAGCGAGTGCGATCCGAAGGCACGTCTGCTGCCGCGCGCATCGAACGCATGAACCGCGCCAATCCCAAGTATGTTCTGCGCAACTATCTCGCGCAGCTCGCGATCGATGCGCTTGCGGCGGGCGATGCGTCCTTCATGGAGCGCCTGATGCGCGTCCTCGAGCGACCGTACGACGAGCAGCCGGAACACGACGACCTCGCCGAAAAGCGTCCCGAGTGGGCGCGCAACCGCCCCGGCTGCTCCGCGCTCTCCTGCAGTTCCTGACGCGGCCCTGGTCGTTTCGACCCACGCCGACCAGTCAGGCAGGCATCGATCCGAGTAGCGCACTTTCGTGGATCCCGGCTTTCGCCGGGAAGACGATTCTCGTCATTCCGGCGAACGCCGGAATCCAGCGTAGCCTTCACGTGGCGGGAAGACGATTCTCGTCATTCCGGCGAACGCCGGAATCCAGTGAAGGCTTCACGTGGCGGGAAGACGATTCTCGTCATTCCGGCGAACGCCGGAATCCAGCGTAGCCTTCACGTGGCGGGAAGACGATTCTCGTCATTCCGGCGAACGCCGGAATCCAGCGTAGCCTTCACGAGGCCAGAAGACCCTCTAATAGAGCGACCCTTTGAGCCGCTCGTAAAGCCCCTTGTCGTAGCTTTCCGCGTCGAAATCCGAGCGACTCACGTCGGCCACCATGCGGCCCAGGCTCGGCAGGCTCGAGCGCTCGATGTGCTGCGCAGGATCCCAGAGCTTCGAGCGGAAGATCGCGCGTGAGCATTGGAAGAATACCGTGTCGACCGAAATGACGATCACCGAGCGCGGATGCTTGCCGTTCATCGCGAAGCGCTCGAGGAGACCGGAGTCGATCGAAATCGCGGCGCGGCCGTTCACGCGCAACGTCTCACCGATGCCGGGAATCAGGAAGAGCAGCGCGACGTGCGGATCGAAGAGGATGTTGCGCAGGCTGTCGATGCGGTTGTTACCGGGGCGATCGGGCAGCAGCAGCGTCTTCTCGTCCTCGACCGTCACGAACCCGGGCGGGTCGCCGCGCGGGGAGGTATCCACGCCGTCCGGGCCGTTGGTCGCGAGCACGACGAACGGCGAGGCTGCGATCATCCGCTGGTAATGCGGATGGAGGTAGTCGATCTCCTTGGCGACCGCCGCCCCCTTGGGATGACCGTAAATTCGTTCAAGGGTGGCGATATCGGTGACGCGGTGAGCTTCGGCGGCGAGACTCATGTCGTTTCCCTGTCGGCGCGGATTGCGGCATAGTATCGCCGATTTCCGGCGTTTACCGCCAAACCGGCCGACAATTCGTGGAGAACCCGCAATGCAGCTCGTCCTCTATTACGCGCCGCAGACCTGCGCGACGGTGCCCTATATCACACTGACGGAGGCAGGCGCGCCGTTCGAAGTCCGCAACATCAACACCCGCGGCGGCGAGAACCACAGCGCCGAATTCCTCAAGCTCAATCCGAAGCACAAGGTGCCGGTGCTCGTCATCGACGGCGAGCCGCTCACCGAGAACATCGCGATCCAGATCTGGATCCATCGCCGGTTCCCGCATGCGAATCTTTTCCCGGCCGATCCGAAGCAGGAAATCCAGGCGATTTCGCTCATGGGCTGGTTCGGCTCCGGCATCCACCCGCATCTCACGCCCAATGCGCGGCCGCAGAATTACTGCGATCTGCCGGGATCGGAGGAGAGCGTGAAGCGGGTCGCGAACCGGCTCCTCAACGAGGATTTCAGGATCGCCGAGGAGCGGCTCGCCGGGCGCCGCTGGTTCTTCGATCACTTCACCGCCTGCGACGCGTATTTCTTCTGGTGCTTCCGGCGCGCGCTCTCCTTCAAGCTCGATCTCTCCGCGTTCAGGCACTGCACAGCGCATTTCGAGCGCATGCACGAGCGCCCGAGCGTGCAGAAGGTGATCGCGCACGAGAAGCAGGTGATGGAGGCGTTCGCAAAGGCGGCTTGACACCCTGAGCCTCGACGCAAAGAGACCATCCCGCCGACGCAGTCGGCACCCCTCCTCATCGGAGGAGGAATTACTTCGGTGAGTGGTGGGCGAGGTAGTGGGCGAGCGCCTGGATGTCGGCGTCGGACACCTGATAGAGCACGTTGTTCATGCTGGTATCGGTTCCCGCGCGCCGGTTGTCGCGGTAGTCGCGCATCGCTGCGGCGAGATAATCCTCGCGCTGATTGACGATTCGCGGCACCTGGTTCTGCCCGCGGTAGTCCTGCATGTGACAACTGCCGCAGCCCATGGACGCGGCGAGAGCGGCTCCGCGCGCGTGGCGTTTGGAATCGGGGTTGCCTGCGCCGAGCGAAGGCGGCTTCTGCCCGGAAAAGAAAGCCGCGACGTCGAAGAGATCGGGATCGCTGTAACCCTTCAGCACCCCCGCCATCTGCGGGACATCACGCAGCCCTTCGCGGAAGAGCACCATCTGCAGCACGAGGTATTCGCGCTGCTGTCCGGCGAGTGCGGGCGTGCGCTCCAGCGGCGGTCGCCCGGAGCTGCCATGGCAGCTCATACAGAGCTTCGCCTTGGCCTCGCCGCGCTTCGCATCCCCTTTCGAGCTCGATTGGGCGGCCGCGTGGATTGCCGTGAAGCCAAGCAGGCACGCGACGAAAAAAACGCGGCAGCCCGCTGCGAGCTGCCGCGCCGGGGTGAAAAACGTCATCTAGCTTTTCTTGGCCGGCTTCTCTTTCGCGCCGCCCTTGTAGCTCACGCGGTAGATCGCGCCCATCTGCTCGTCGGATACCAGCACCGACCCGTCGGGCATCAGCATGACGTCGGTCGGCCGGCCCCAGAACGAATTCTTCTCGCGGTCGAGGAATCCGGTCATGAAGGGCTTCATCTGCGCGTTCTTCCCGTCGGCCGTCGCCTTGACCATCACCACGTCGTAGCCCTCGCGCTTGGTCTTGTTCCAGGAGCCGTGGCGCGCGATCAGGATCGCGCCCTGATAGTCGGCGGGGAACATCTTGCCGGTGTAGAAGCGCATGCCGAGCGCGCCGACGTGCGGTCCGAGCAGCAGCACGGGCTTGACTACCCCGGCGCACGGATTCGGGACCTTGATGTCGGGATCGGGCTGGCCGTTCGCGTGGCAGTAGGGAAAGCCGAAGTTGGCGCCGACCATGTTCTTCGGCAGGCGATTCAGCTCATCGTCGTAGCCCGTCTCGCCGGCCCAGTCGCGACCGTTGTCGGTGAACCACAGCTCGCCGGTCTTCGGATGGAAGTCGAAGCCCACGGTGTTGCGCACGCCGCGCGCGACGATCTCCATGCCGCTGCCGTCGAGGTTGTAGCGCCGGATCTGCGCGTGCACGCCGGGGTTCACCTCGCAGATGTTGCACGGCGCGCCGACCTGGAAGTAGATCTTCTTCTTGTCGGGGCTCAGCGCGATGAACTTCCAGTTGTGATGCACCTCCGGCGGCAGCTTGAAGGCGTCCGTCATGTCCACCGGATCGGGGAACTTGTCGGGGTTGGCCTCGATGTTGTCGTAGCGCAGCACCTTGTTGATCGCGACGACGTAGAGCGTGCCGTTGTGGCACAGCACGCCGTTCGGCTGCGTGAGCTTCTCCGCGAGGATCTTCGAGGTGCGCTTGCCGTCCTTGTCGAAGATGGCGTAGACGCGGCCGATGGCACGCGTGCCGGCGAACACCGTACCGTTCTCGCAGCGGGTCATCATGCGCGCGCCCGGCATGCCGTGGGCCCAGATTTCCACTTCGAACCCCGGCGGCACCTTGATGTCCTTCACCGGAATTTCTTCCACCGGCGTCACGGTGAGCTTGGGTGGATTGGGCGAAAGATTCGGATTGTCCATCCGCTCCGGCCGGTAGCCGCCCATCGCGTCGCGCCGCGCTTTTTCCTCGGGCGGCAGGGGCTTGAGCGCGGGCTTCTCTGCCGCCGGCTTCGACTCCGGCTTGCCCTGCGCCTGCACGCCGTAGCTCGCTACGACGGCGAGCATTCCGAAGACGAGCGCCGGAACGCGTCCGGCGCGCCGTGCACCTGGTATCGCGTGTTTCATTGTTGTTCTCCTCCGTAAGATGAGACTTACAATTGACGCAGCCGCTCGAGGAGGTCCTTGCTTTCCGGGATGGTGCCGGGCTCGTAGACCTTCGCGAAGCGGATGATGCCATTCTCGTCCACCAGGAACGCCGAGCGCTTGTCCATGCCGCGCTCGTCGTTGAAGACGCCGTAGGCCTTGCCGATCGCTCCGTGCGGCCAGTAGTCCGAAAGGAGCGGGAAGGGAATTCCACCGAGCTGCTCGGCCCACGCCTTGAGGCTCGGCAGCGGATCGGCGCTGATCTGCAGGATTTCGACGTTCAGCTTCTTGAATTCATCGTAGTTCGCACGGAACCCGCTGACTTGATTCTTTCACCCGCCGGTGAAGGCGAAGGGCAGAAAGCTCACCACGGTCTTCCGGCCGCGGAAGCCCGAAAGCGAGAGCTTCTGGTCGGAGTGGGAGGTCAGGGTGAAATCGGGGGCCGCGCTACCGGGCTGCAGTTCCATCGGTTTTCTCCTTTCAGGAAAGACCACCGGACATACCGGAAATCGGGACGTGCAGTTTACGGCAGCGGCCGGCATCGTGCCAGCGTTCGCCGCGCGCCTAGCTCGATGCGACTATGCCGGCCTGCTCGAGCGCCGCGATTTCCTCGTTCTTCATCTCCAGCACTTCGCGCAGCACCTCCCGGGTGTGCTGACCGTGGAGGGGCGAGGGGCTGCGCACCTGCGAAGGCGTGCGGGAGAGCCGCACCGGGCTCCTCACCGTCCGCACTTTGCCCACCCGCGGGTGCTCGAGTTCGATGAAGGAGGCGCGCGCCTTGACCTGGGGGTGCTCCACGACCTGTGCCAGGTTGTTGATCGCGCCGACCGGAATGTCGTTTCTGAGCAGCAGCGGCTCCCATTCTTCGTAGGTGCGCGTGAGAAAAACTTTCTGGAGCAGCGGGATCAGGGTGTCGCGGTTCTTCATGCGATCGGTCGTGGTGCGGTAACGCGGATCGTCCGCGAGTTCCGGGCAGCCGATCGTCGGGCAGAGCTTGTGCCACAGCTTCTGGCCCGCGATCGCGAGCGCGAGATCGCGCGTCTTCGTATGAAACGTCTGGTACGGCACGACGACCGGATAGGCGGTGCCCATGGGCTTCGGCACTTCGCCGTTCGCGAAGTAGTTCGCGAACGAGGTGCAGAGCAGCGCGAGCTGGCCCTCCATCATCGCGATGTCGAGCTGCTGGCCTTCACCGGTGCGCTCCTTCACGCGCAGCGCGAGCATGACGCCGTAGGCGCAGTACATGCCGGCGGTGAGATCGGCGATGGATACGCCGCAGCGCGTGCCGGTCGTGCCGGGCTCCCCGGTCACGCTGATCATGCCGCTCTCGGCCTGCAGGATGAGATCGAGCGCGGCGCGCTCGCGGTACGGCCCGTCCTGCCCGAAACCGGAGATCGAGCAGTAGATGATGTCGGGATTGCGCTTCCTCGCCGCCTCGTAATCGAGTCCGAGCTTCCTGAGCGCATCCACCCGGTAGTTCTCGAGCACGACGTCGCAGCGCTCCACGAGCCGCATGAAAAGCTCCTTGCCCTGCGGCTGCTTGAGATCCACGACGATGCCGCGCTTGTTGCGGTGAAGGATGGTGAAGTAGGAGGTTTCGCCGCCCGCGAGCGGCACGCCCCAGCCGCGCGCGATGTCGCCCGCGCCGGGCGGCTCGAGCTTGATCACGTCGGCGCCGAAATCGGCGAGCATGGTCGAGCAGAACGGCCCGGCGAGGGCGTGCGTGAGATCGAGGATCCGGACTCCTTCCAGTGGTTGCATGTCGAAGCCTAAGCCTGTGGTGTTATGGAGAGCGGGATTTTCTCACATGCTGGTGCGTTGCCCGCATGAGATCGCCCATGACGATCAACTGCTCGCAGCGCACGACAAAGCGGCAAGGAGGTCAGGCGGGATCGAGATGGTCGTCCCAGAGATCGATATAGACGCTGTCGCGCCGCGAGGCGGCCGGCCCCCACAGCTCGCGCGCGGCGAAGCGCACGCTGTAGCAGTGCTGCGGATTGCGGTCGCGCGTCATGGCGTTGGTATCGGGAAACACGAATACGCCGTGATCGCGGTGAATGTTGCCGTAGCGGCCGCGCGCATAGCGCGGAAGCCGCGTGTGGCCGATGGGATGTATGTTGCGCGTCAACACGCGGTCGCCCACCTGGAATTTGGGCGGCACGTCAGTGTCCACCCGCGCGTGCTTGCGGTTGCGGATGTAGGCCTCGACCTCGTGGAGCCGCAGCGCTGCGTAGCCGGTCTTCCCCGCGGCGCGACTGCTTGCGAGCTCCTCGCGCGTGATGACGTTGAGATCGACGAGGAGCTTCACGAGCCCAAAGAGCCAGTGCTCGTAATAGCTCGTTGCGAGATACTCGGCGGGCGGCATCAGCTCGCGCGCGTAGCGGCCCATGTCGATGTTCCACTTCACCGCATACGCGGACGCGAGGGTCAGTGCGAACACGCGGCGCTCCCATTCCGCGTGGAACACCGGCTCGTGTGCTTCGATCTCGACCGGACCGAAGCCGTGCATGCCGCCGAGATCGTGCGCACCGTTCATCGCTTCGCGCGCGGCGGCACGCGCACCCTGGCGACCCCGATCATGCTGTCGCGGGTCACGATCTCTTCGAGCTGGGACTCGGTCCAGCCCTCGGTGCCGGCTGGCCGCTCGGGCAGCACCAGATAGCGCAGCTCCGCGGTCGAGTCCCACACGCGCACTTCGACGTCTTCGGGTATTTCGAGGCCGAGCTCCCGCAGCACGCCGCGCGGATCGATCACCGCGCGCGAGCGGTACGCGGCCGACTTGTACCAGACGGGAGGCAATCCGAGCACCGGCCACGGATAACAGGAGCACAGCGTGCAGACCACCATGTTGTGCACGCTCGGCGTGTTCTCGAGCACCACCATGTCTTCGCCCTGGCGCCCGACGAAGCCGAATTCCGCAATCGCGGCGCTCGCGTCCTCAAGGAGCCGCTCCTTGTACGCGGGGTCCACCCAGGCCCGCGCGACGATCCTGGCGCCGTTGCGCGGGCCGATACGACGCTCGTAGGTGTCGATCAGCTCGTCCAGCGCCTGCGGATCGACGAGCCCCTTTTCGACGAGCAGCGACTCGAGCGCCTTCACCCGCAGGGCGGGACCGGTAAGCGAACTTTCGTGACCCTCGTGCGCTTCGTCTTGCGGATGCCCGGACATAGCGGGAATCATATAGCGAACCCCCGACCACCGCACCACTACACGCCGGCCGCTTCCTTGCCAAGGCGTTGAATCGCAGGGCGCTCTTGCGCCCGCTGGCGTTACTCAATAGCATTGCGGGATGTCCCGATCGCAACGCGGTTTCATATCCCGAAATCGCGTCCGTCTCCATCATCCAACGCGTGAGGTTTGACTCATGGGCACCACCTACAAGATTCTCATCATGGGCGCGTCGTACGGCTCGCTCCTCGCCGCGAAGATCCTGCCGGCGGGTCATACCGTGAAGCTGATCTGCCTGCCGGTCGAGGCGGATCTCATCAACAAGGAAGGCATCCGCGTTCGCATGCCCGTAAAAGGCCGCGAGGGGCTCTACGAAATCGATTCGCGCAAGCTCCCGGGCAAGCTCTCCGCCGACGGCCCGGGCGTCATCAAGGAAGGCGACTACGATCTCGTTGCGCTCGCGATGCAGGAGCCGCAGTACCGCTCGCCGGGCGTGCGCGAGATGCTGAACGCCGTCGCCAAGGCGAGAGTGCCGTGCATGTCGATCATGAACATGCCGCCGCTGCCCTATCTCAAGCGCATCCCCGGGCTCGACACGCAGGCGTGCCGCGCGGCGTACACCGATCCCACCGTCTGGGACAGCTTCGACCCGGCCTGCCTCACCTTGTGCAGCCCGGACCCGCAGGCATTCCGGCCGCCGGAGGAGAAAGTGAACGTGCTGCAGGTGCGGCTGCCCACCAATTTCAAGGCGGCGCGCTTCGAATCCGATGCGCACACGGCGATCCTGCGCCAGCTCGAGACCGACGTCGAGGAGGCGCGCTTCGAAGACCAAGGCGCGCGCATCGAGCTGCCGGTCAAGCTCAAGGTGCACGACTCGATCTTCGTGCCGCTCGCGAAGTGGCCGATGCTGATCGCGGGCAATTACCGTTGCGTGACGAAAGAAGGCATGCGCAGCATCCGCGACGCCGTGCACACCGACATCGAGGCCTCGCGCTCCATCTACAACTGGGTGGTCAAGCTGTGCATGACGCTCGGCGCCGCCGAAAAGGACCTCGTGCCGTTCGACAAGTACGCGAATGCGGCGCTCTCGCTGCAGAGCCCGTCTTCCGCGGCGCGCGCGCTCTTCGGTGGAGCGCCCAACATCGAGCGCGTCGATCGGTTGGTGAAAATGATCGGCGCGCAGAAGGGCATGCGGCTCGACGTGCTCGACCAGACCGTCGCGCTGGTGGACGAACGCCTCGAGCAGAACCGCAAGAAGGCGAACTGAAGCGCTGTTTCGTCATGCCGGCGCAAGCCGGCATCCAGCAACGCATTGCTGCAGTTGACGTCCGTTGTCTGGACAGCGGCTCTTCGCCGGCGAGACGGTTCATACTTCAACGAGCTGTGAGACCATGAATACCATCACCGGTGCCCGCGCGCTCGTCGATGCGCTGCTGCGCGAGGGCGTCGATCACGTCTTCGGCATCCCCGGCACGCAGAACCTCGCGGTGATCGATGCGCTGCGCGACACGCCGCAGATCCGCTTCATCCTGACGCGCCACGAGCAGGGCGCGGCCTTCATGGCCTGCGGCTTCGCGCGCGCGGCAGGGCGTCCGGCGGTCGTCACTGCGACCGAAGGCCCCGGTGTGACCAATCTCGCGACGGCGATCGGCGCGGCCTGCAAAGGCTGCGTTCCGGTCATCACGGTGTGCGGCGTGCAGGAAAGCGCGATGCGCGAGCGTGATGCGACGCAGGACATGGACCAGATCACGTTCATGCGTCCTATCACCAAGTGGGCCTACAGCATTCCGAACGTCGCGAAAGTCCAGGAATCGGTGCGCAAGGCGTTTCGCGTCGCGCTCGCCGAGCCGCAGGGTCCGGCGCACATCGAGGCCTCGAGCGAGATCCTGCGCGAGGAGGTGACGCCTGAGCCGTATGAGCCCGCGGCGTACCGCAACCTCGTGCCACCGGTGTGCAACCCGGCACAGGTCGATCGCGCCTTCGAAATCCTCACGCGCGCGGAGCGCCCGGTATTCGTGGTCGGACGCGGCGTCCTCAACGAGGGCGCGACGGCGGCGATGGTGGAACTCGCTGAGCGCACGGGAATACCGGTCGCGGTGCTGCAGTACTCGCCCGACGCGTTTCCGACGACGCATCCGCTCGCGCTCGGCCCCCTCGGACGAAACGCCTCCGGCAGTGCGAACCGTGCCGTGCCCAAGGCCGACGTGATCGTGGCGATCGGCGCGCACTTCGACGTGTTCTCGACGATGTACCGCTACGGCATCTTCAGCGCGCAGGCGAAGCTCGTGCATCACTGCGCGGCGCCGGGCCACATCGGCATCGTCTTTCCGGTGGCGCTCGGCGTCACCGGCTCGACCGCAAGCTTCATCGCGGGCTTAAGCGAGCGCGCTGCGAAGTGGAAACTCAAGAAGGCATGGATGGACGTCGCGGCGGCACGCGCGCAGTGGGACCGGGAACTCGAAAGCGTCCTCAAGCCGCAGGCCGAGCCGATCCAGGCGCAGTTCGTCGCGCATGTGATCCGCAAGGTCCTGCCGCGCGATGGCCTGCTCGTCGTCGATGCCGGCAACGGCGGCAAGCACGTGCGCAGCTATTTCAGAAGCTACGAGCCCGGCACGTTCATGGGCATCGACGACTGGGGTTCGGTCGGCGGGTCGCTGCCGATGGCGATCGGGGCCAAGCTCGCGCGTCCCGAGCGGGCCGTGATGTGCGCGGCGGGAGACATGGGCGCGATGTGCAACATCGGCGAGCTCGAGACCGCGGCGCGCGAGAAAATTCCGGTCGTCTGCGTGGTGTTCAACGATCAAGGGCTCGGCAACGAGCGCGCCTTCCAGCAGGAACACTACGGGGGACGGCTCTATGCGGTCGATTACCGCAATCCCGACTTCGGTGCGCTCGCGCGCGTATTCGGCGCGCACGGCGAGCAGGTGCGCAAACCACAGGAGCTCGAAGGCGCGCTCGAGCGCGCGCTCGCGAGCGGAAAGCCGGCCGTGATCGACGTTCTGATCGACCAGAAAACGCTCGCACCGGTCGTCTACCGGCCGGAATAGAAGCGGCAGTAACATAACGCCGCGCCGGTTGCGTCCGGCGTGCATCGGGAAGGAGGAGACAACGGGCGTGCTGGGCAGTGCTGCGTACCGGGTCCGGGCAGCGGGATTGGCGATCGTGCTCGTCACGGCGGTCGGTGTCGCACAGGCGCAGCCGGCGTGGAAACCGGATAAGGCCGTCGAGCTGATCGCACTCAATGCCCCCGGGGGCGGCGGCGATCGCATCCTGCGCATCATGGCCGCGATCATGCAGGAACGCCGGCATCTCGAAGTCCCGGCCAACGTCGTCAACAAGCCGGGCGGCGGCGGCGCGGTGGCATACGCCTACCTCAACCAGCATCCGGGCGATGCGCACTACCTCGTGCTCGCGTCCAAGTCGCTCCTCACCAACCATATCGCCGGCCGCGGCCCGAGCTACACCGAGTTCACGCCGGTCGCGTTCCTCTTCGGCGAGTACATCTCGGTCACGGTGAAGCCGGACTCTCCGCTCAGAACCGGGCGCGACATCGTCGAGCGACTGCGGAAGGATCCGGCGGCGTTGAGCTTCGGCATCGCCACGAGTATGGGCAATCCGAATCACCAGGGTGTGGCGAGCGCGCTCAAGGCGGCCGGCGTCGACATCCGGAAAATGCGCACCGTCATCTTTCCTTCGGGCGGCGCGGCGACGACTGCGATGCTTGGCGGCCACGTCGACGTGGTGCCGATCACGGCGGCGTTCGCGGCTTCGATGGCGCGGCAGGGACAGGTGCGCGTGATCACCGTCACCTCGCCGACGCGCCTTTCCGATGTCCTCGCCGACGTGCCGACCTGGCGCGAGCAGGGCTATGACATCGTCGTTTCGAACTGGCGCGCGATGGTGGGCCCGCGCGGCATGAACGCGGCTCAGATCGCGTACTGGGAGCAGGCGCTGCTGCGTTTCGTCGAGACCGACGAGTGGAAGAAGGAGCTCGAGCGCAACTTCTGGCGCAGCGAGTACATGCGCAGCGCGGAGATGCGCAAGTATCTCGATCAGGACAACGAGCAGGTGCGGGCCTTCCTCGCGGAGCTCGGCCTCGTCGCGAAGTGACGCTCACGAGCTGAGCCTACCACCCCGGCGCTTCGCGCCGCCCCTCCTCATCGGAGGAGGGGATTACCACCCGGGCGCTTCGCGCCACCCCACGGATCTAGCGGGCATTGGCGGGCGCGTCGAGGCGCCACAATTGCACCCGCCAGCGCGCCGCGATGAACACGGTGAACCCGATTCCGATCATGCAGTAGAGCGTCGCCGTGACCGGATAGCCGAAGCTCGCGATGAGCGGTCCGGACATCAGGAGTCCGGGCAGATTGCCGTAAATCGCGAGCATGCGGATCCCCATGAGGCGGCCGCGATACTGCACGTCCGAGGTGCGAAGCAGCAGCGTCGCCATCGGGACCTGCCCCACGCTTTGCGCGCAGCCGGCGAGGAAGAGCGCGGTGATCCCGGCCGCCGGATGCTCGGTGTGCGCGAACGCGAGCAGGAACGAGTACCAGATCACGCTGGCGACGAGCATCACGCGCGCCGGGCGCAGCACGGCGCCGTAGCGGCTCAGGACGAGGGAAGTCACCAGCGCGCCGCTCGCCGCCCCCGCGACCATGTAGCCGAGCACAGTCTGGTCGGCGCGATAGATTTCCTTCGCGACGTACGGCAGCAGATTGTTCGAAAGCGGAAAGGCGGTGAGATTGAGGAGGAACGCGAGCAGCATCACCGCAAGCAGGTGCGGCGTGGTCCACACGTAGGCGAGCCCCTCCCTGAGGTCGCGCCACGGCGAGGGCCGCTTGGCTTCGGCGGCGGCTGGCGCGGCGGCGGGAGGTCTCGCGCGGCTCGCGCCGGCCTTGTACGTGAGGACGATGCTCGTGACGTAGAGCGTCGCCACGACGAGATAGGCCGGACCCATGCCGAGCGTGGCGACGATGCCGGCGCCGGTGAGCGCTCCGGCGATGCGGGCGGAGTCCTGGGTGGTGCGCTGGATGCTCATGGCGGCCATCAGCTCGCGCGCCGGCATGATGTCTCCCACCACCGCGGTGCGCATGCCGATGTCCGAAGGCCGCACGAGCCCGAAGATCGAAGCGCTCACCAGGACATATCCCGGATTGATGAGATCGGTGAAGGCGAGGACCATGAGGATCGTCGCCAGCGTCGCGTACACCGAGCGCATGGCGCACAGCACGTTGCGGTGACCGACCCGGTCTCCCATGACGCCGAACATCGGGGAGAGCAGCGTGCCGATGTAGAGGAGCGACGCGAAGACCGTCAGCATGAACACCGATCCGGTCTCGACCAGCACGTACCAGCCGAGGATGATCGTTTCCATCTCGAATGCCCAGGACGTGGCGAGATCGGCGGGCCACTGGAAACGGAAGCTGCGGATGCGGAAGGGCGCGAACACCGCGCCCGGCGTGGCCACGCTCAAGATGCGTCACCGTGAATCATTTTTCGGGGAACCTGAATTATTCTTCACTGCCCGCATCAAATGTAGCATGCAATTCCATTTCCCGCCCGCCAGCGACTAAACTGGCGACTCGTCCTTTCGAGGTTTGCACCATGGCAGAAGACAAGCAGTCCGTCGAGGCGGAACTCGCCGCGCTCAACGAAGCGTGCGAGAAGCTCATACGCAGCATCGCCGACGCGCGCTCGGTGCGCGAAGTGGTCTCGCTGGAGGACGTCGAGGTTCCCAATCACCTGCGGGCAATCGCGTACGCCCGGGTGCCCTCACTCGGGCGGATCCGCCGCGTCCGCGACAATCGGGTGGAAGAAATCGTGCAGCACCAGCTCCACACGCTGCGTATCGAGCGCAACGAGATCGTGGCGAGCCGCGAGTTCGACCGCATCAAGGCCGGCGACTGGTATATCCTCCGCACCGACTACCCGGAGCTGTACGTCAAGGCGCTGCGCGAAGCCAACCTGATTTTTCAGAACAAGCAACGCCAGCGCGAGCGCCGGTAGCACGCAACGCGCTGCGGCAGGCATGCCGCGCCTGCGCTCGGCGGGCGCGGTTTGCCCTGTCCTGTCTCCTGATCTAAGATGCCGACCCTGCGCAATCGATGTGCGCCTTCTGCGGGATACCATGGAACGAAGGAAAGCGAGCGATTTTCCAGCGGAGGTATTGAAGCTTTTCGACGGTTACGTGCACGGCACGCTCACCCGTCGCCAGTTTCTCGAGCGCGCGGCGCGTTACGCCGTCGGCGGACTCACGGCGGCGCCACGGTGAATCAGATGGCGGTGCGCATCCCGGAGCTTGCGGCGGCGGTTCCGTTCTACGGCAGGCAGGTGCCCGAGGCCGACGTGCCGAAGATCAAGGCACCGCTCCTCATTCACTACGCGGAGCACGACGAGAACGTCAACAAGGGCTGGCCGGCGTTCGAGGCGGCGCTCAAGGCGAACAAGGTGCGCTACGAGGCGCACTTCTATCCGGGCACGCAGCACGCTTTCCACAACGACACCACACCGCGCTACGACGAGGCGGCGGCCAAGCTCTCGTGGCAGCGCACGGTGGACTTCTTGAACAGACATCTGCGCGGCTGAGGCGTCGCCCGCGCGGTGTCATTCCGGACAATGATCCGGAATCCAGGGCGTCTTCCGGTTCCCGCCCCCCGGATTGAACCCTCCGGGGCATGCCTACCGGCGCCGGGATGACGAGTGGCCCGAGACATTGGACGTCGCCGGGATGATGCAGGGAGGATAAGCGGACTGTGGGAGCATTGTCGGGAGCACGGCTCGTCGCGATCGTGTGCGCAGCGCAGGTGCTGGCGCAGATTGGCGCGTATTTCTGGCCGGCGCTGCTGCCGACCATGATCCCGCTGTGGGGCCTCACGAACAGCGAGGCGGGCTGGATCACCGGCATCTTCTACGCGGCGTATCTCGTCTCGGTGCCGGTGCTCGTCACGCTCACCGACCGCGTGGACGCGAAGAAGGTGTATCTCTTCGGCGTCGCGTGCACCGTCGTCGCGCACGTCATGTTCGGTCTTTATGCCGATGGTTTCTGGAGCGCGCTGGCGACCCGCGCGCTCGCGGGCATGGGCTGGGCCGGCACCTACATGACCGGGCTCAAGCTTCTCGCGGACCGCGTCGATTCGAAGCTGATGGCGCGCGCGGTATCGGGACATGCCGCGGGCGTCGGGGTTTCGGGCGCGCTGTCGTTCTCGTGCGCGGGACTCCTCGCGGACGCCTACGGCTGGCAGGCGGCGTTCATCGTCGCGGGGCTGAGCGCCGCGCTTGCGTGGGTTTTCGTCACGCTTTCGGTGCCGCGGCGCGCGCGCGCTGCAGCGAAGGCGGACAGCGGCGCGCCGCTCTTCGATTTTCGGCCGGTGCTGCGCAACCGCTCGGCCATGGCGTACTCCATCTACTGCATCCACACGCTCGAGATGAACGCGCTGCGCGGCTGGGGCGTCGCCTTCCTGGGGTATGTCGCCGTGGGCGCGGGCATGGAAAACCCGCCGATCTCGCCCACCGCCGTGCTGACGGGACTCGGCTTGCTCGGGACGGTCGCGAGCGTGCTGGGCAACGAGGCGGCGATCCGGCTCGGGCGGCGCCGGCTCATCGGATTCGCGATGCTCGCGTCGACCGCGGTCGCGGCGGCGATCGCGTTCTTCGGCATGATCTCGTACTGGGTCGCGGTCGCGCTCCTGCTCGTCTACGGCTTCATTGTCTGGCTCGATTCCTCCTCGCTCACCGCGGGGTCGGCCGGCACCGCCGATCCCGAGCGCCGCGGCGCGACGCTCGCGATCCATTCGATGCTCGGCTATGCCGGCGGATTCGTCGGCCCGCTCATGATCGGTGTCATCCTCGATCTCTCGGGCGGCATGTCGGATGCGGGATGGCGACTGTCGTTTCTCGCGGTCGGCGCCTTGATGCTGGCGGCCTTCGTTGTATTCTTGGCTATGCGTCCGCGTGTGCTGGCCGGCGACCGACAGTGAGATCAGTGCAGCCGAGATGCTGAGATGATCTTTGCGATGAAGTCCGTGCCGATGTTGATTGTGGTGCTGATCGCGCTCGTATCGCACGCGGCGACGCACGCGCAGGCGTTCCCGAGCCGGCCGGTGCGGCTCGTGGTGCCTTATCCGCCGGGCGGGGCGAACGACATCATCGCGCGGCTGCTCGCCCCGCGCATGAGCGCGAGCTTCGGCCAGAATGTAATCGTGGACAACCGCGGCGGCGGCAACACCCTCATCGGATCGGAAATCGTCGCGAAATCGGTGCCGAACGGCTACACCCTGCTCATGATCGCAGCCGGCCATACCATCAATCCGAGCCTGTACCCCAAGCTCCCGTACGACACCGCGCGCGACTTCGCACCCATCGTGCTGATCGGCGACGGGGCGTACGTACTGGTGGCGCATCCTTCGCTGGGCGTCGCGTCCACCGCCGAGCTCATCGCGCTTGCGCGCAGGAAGCCGGGGCAGCTCGCCTATGCGTCTTCGAGCACCGGCAACCTCACCCATCTCGCAGCGGAGCTCTTCAATGCGCTCGCCGGCGTGAAGATGCTGCACGTCCCGTACAAGGGCGGAAACCCCGCGATGGCGGATCTGCTCGCGGGCCGCGTGGCGGTTTTCTTTTCCACCGTCGCGGTGGCACGGCCGCACATTCAGTCGGGGAAGATCCGCGGGCTCGGCGTCACGACGGGAAAACGCAGTCTCGCTCTGCCCGACATGCCGACCATCGCCGAATCGGGATTGCCCGGCTACGAAGTGAGCGGATGGTACGGGCTCGTCGCGCCCGCGAAGACACCGAAGGAGCCGATCGCGCGCATCCATCGCGCGGTGCAGGAGGCGCTGCGGCAGCCGGAGGTGAAGGAGCGCCTTCTCGGCGTCGGCGTGGAGGCCGTGGAAGCGAGCACGGAACAGTTCGGAAAACTGATCGAAAGGGAAATCGCGAAGTGGGAAAAAGTCGTCAAGCCGCTCGGCATCACGCCGGAATAGCCGTCGCGGGAGCGTTCATCGCGGCGCTCGCCATCGCCGTCGCGCAGCCTGCGACAGCGCAGAGCTATCCTGCGCGCACGGTGCGCTACATCGTGCCGCAGGCGCCGGGCGGTTCGTCGGACACGCTCGCGCGCGTGATCACGCCGCGGCTTGCGAGCGCGCTCAACCAGCAGGTGATCGTCGACAACCGGCCGGGCGCGACCGGCATCATCGGCGCCGAGATCGCGGCGAAGGCGCCTGCCGACGGCCACACGCTGCTGCAGGTCGCGACCTCTCATGCGACGAACCCGGCGATGGGCGTAAAGCTGCCGTACGACACGCTGCGTGACTTCGCGCCCGTCACGCTCATTTCGCAGCAGCCCAACATCTGGCTCGTCCATCCGTCGCTGCCCGCGCGGACGATCAGGGAACTCATCGCTTTTGCGAAGCCGCGACCGGGCGAGATCGATTTCGCTTCGTCGGGCACGGGCGGCTCGCAGCATCTTGCGGGCGAGCTGCTCAACGTCATGGCGGGCATCAAGCTCGTGCACATTCCGTACAAGGGCAGCCCGCCCGCGCTCACCGATACGCTCGCGGGGCGCGTCGCGCTCATGAGCTCCACCATGGCGCCCGCCATGCCGCACGTGAGAGCGGGGAAGCTGATCGCGCTGGCTGTCACGAGCGCGAAGCGCTCGCCCGCGGCGCCGCAGGTGCCCACCGTCGCGGAATCGGGCGTGCCAGGCTACGAAGCGATCGCGTGGCAGGGGCTCGTCGTGCGCGCGGGTGTTCCCGCGGAAATCATCGAGCGTCTCAACCGCGAGGTGGTTCGCATCATCGGTCTTCCCGAAGTGAGGCGGGCGCTGGTCGATCAGGGATACGAGCCGGTCGCCAGCGCAGCGTCCGAGTTCGGGCGCTTTACCGAAAGCGAAATCGCGAAGTGGACGAAAGTGACGACCGCCGCCGGCCTGCGCGGCGCGTGATTTTCAGTTGCCGGCGAGGCGCATGCCGAGCGCGGCCGCCTGCTCGCGCTCGAATGCCTTGCAGCGCGCGTCGTGGTGCTGTCCGATGATGCCGCCGCGTACCGTGCCCGGCTCCACCGCCCGGTAGAGCACGCGCCAGCTCTCCGGCAGCAGGTCGCCGTCCGGCGGTGCGATCCACAGCCGGAAGAGGAGGCGCTTCCTCGCGGCATCCTCGTGATCGACGAACTCGGTGCGCGAGTGCAGCGTGACGTGGCTGTTGATGATCTGCATGTCGCCGGGCTCGAGCCACAGGGTGTGCGCGAGATCGGGGCGGCGCACGAGCGCATCGAACGTCTTCAGCGCGTCCCAATGCTGCGGCGGAATGCGGGGCACGCCATCGAGCTTCTGCGCCGAGTTGACGCGATTCCAGTTCCACTTGCTGAAGCGCTTGCCGCCGGCCTCGTCGAAGATGGGATGGGGATACGACGGCGCTTCGTCGGGCGCCTCTTCCCCCTGCCGGCTGAAGTGCACGGGACGGTGCAGCCACTCGACGAGCCGTGGATGGTCCCGCTTCATGCGCTCGTAGGCCGCGAGCGAGCTGGTGGTGATGCTCATGCCGCCCGAGCGCGCCTTGTTGTAGCAGGTGAGCACGACGAGATCCGCCGAATCGGTATGAAAATCGAGCTCGGCGCTGGAGGAATAGCCGCGCCCGGTGCCGGTGCGATACTGCGTGCCGGCGTCGCGCACGTCCGAAATGTAGTGGCTCGCCTTCCCCTGCGGCCGCGCAACGCCTGCGTGCAGGCCGATCGCCCATGTCAGCAGCCGGAACGCCTCCTCGTCGAGCCCTTCGCGCGGCAGGCCGCGGACCAGTGCGACACCGCGCCCGCGCTTTACTTCATCGAACGCCGCGTCGATCGCGCGCCACGCCGAACCGAGGTCGAAATCCTCGCGCCGATACTCGAGCAGGGGCTTTCCCGGGGTGCGTGCAGTTGCGATCGCTGCGGTGAGGTCGCGGCGGGCGCGGTCGTCGAGCGTGTGGATCCACCGCCGGTCGGCATCGAGCTCCGTTGCCGTCCACTGCGCCGGCGAGTCGCTCACTCTTGAGGTCATCGCGCCTCGCCGAGCCTGCGCAGCTCGGCGCCGATTTCGTCCAGACGGCTCCGGAGCTCCGCCATCTCGCTTTGCAGGCCGGCGATGGTCTCCTTCATCGCGGCGATCTCGGAAAGACCGATTTCTTCCGGAAAAGCCGACGCGTGCGCCGCGGGCAGATCCCCGGGCTTCGGCGCGCCCGAGAGGAGATGCGTCCAGCGGTTCTCGCGCGCACCGGGCTGGCGCGGCAGCTCGGCGACGAGCGCACCGCCCGGACGCGCAGCGAGTTCCTGCAAAAACAGCTCGACGAGCTCGATGTCGGTGAAGCCGTGCAGCCGCTCGCTGTTGATCCGCAGCTCGCCTGCGGTCTGCGGGCCGCGCAGCATGAGCACGGTGAGCAGCGCCGCCGACTGCTTCGGGATATTGAGCACGCGCTCGATGTTGTGGCTGTAGCGCGCGACGCGGCTGCCGCTCGACTCGATCACGAGGCTCATGGCCTTGAGACTGTCGAGCGCGGACTGTACCTCGGTTTCGGTCGCATTGATCACCGGGTCGCGGCTCGTCTTCTGGTTGCAGCCGGACACGATCGCGTTGAGCGAGAGCGGATACGTGTCGGGCACCGTGCGCTCCTTTTCGGCGAGCACACCGAGCACCCGCGTCTCCAGAAAAGAGAGTACGGGAACCATGGTCAGCGGAATGTGTGCGGGTATTCTACCCGCGATTCACTCGATCGAATGCGAGTGGAAGACGAGCCCCGCGTGCTCGCGCAGCGCATGGAAGCGGATCGCGGGCCACAACTCGTGCGCGGCCTTGATTTCGGCGTCGTAGGCGGCGAGGAAGGTGGGCGCCTCCACCGCGTCGTGCGCGATGCGGTGTGCATTCTCGTCGATGAAGCGTTTCATCTCGCGCGGATCGTCGGAGGTCACCCAGCGCGCCGCGGTGTAGCGGGCGGGGGCAAGACGCGCCTCGCACCCGTACTCGTGGCGCAGCCGATGCGCCACCACCTCGAACTGGAGCTGGCCCACGGCGCCCAGCAGCAGCGAGCCGCCGCTGACGGGCCTGAAGACCTGGATCGCGCCTTCCTCGCCCAATTGCGCGATGCCGGTGCGAAGCTGCTTGCTGCGCAGCGGATCCGCGATCTCGACCGTCTGGAAAAGCTCGGGCGCGAAGAACGGCAGCCCTGTGAACTGGAGGTCCTCGCCTTCGGTCAGCGTATCGCCGAGCTGGAGCACGCCGTGATTCGGGATGCCGATGATGTCGCCCGCGTACGCGTCCTCGACCAGCTCCCGCCGCTGGGAGAGGAACGAGACGACGTTGTTCGGGCGGAACTCCCTGCCGGTGCGGCAGTTGGTGAGCCGCATCCCGCGCACGAAGTGCCCCGAGCACACGCGGATGAAGGCGACGCGGTCGCGGTGGCCGGGATCCATGTTGGCCTGGATCTTGAAGACGACGCCCGAGAAGCGGGGCTCCATCGGATCGACCGTGCGCTGCAGCGCTTTCCTCGCGCGCGGCGGGGAGGCGAAATCGACCAGCGCATCGAGCACTTCCTTCACGCCGAAGTTGTTGATGGCGGAGCCGAAGAAAAGCGGCGTCTGCTCGCCGCGGAGGAATGCTTCCCGATCGTATTCCGGAGAGACGCCGCGCACGAGCTCCATCTCCTGGCGCGCGTGCGAGAAGGTCTGGCCAAAGCGGGCGATGCACTCGGGGTTGTCCACGCCGGCGATCACTTCCGCGTCGTCGACGCGGTCCGCGCCCGGGCGGAAGACGCGCATCGCATCCGCCCGCAGATCGAAGACGCCCTTGAACGCTTTCCCCATCCCGACCGGCCACGTGCACGGCACGACCGGCATGCCCAGCACGCGCTCGATCTCGTCCACGAGGTCCACCGGCGCGCGCACTTCGCGGTCCATCTTGTTGACGAAGGTGATGACCGGTGTGGCCTGCGCGCGGCATACCTTGAGGAGCCGCAGCGTCTGCGGCTCGATGCCGTTCGCCGCGTCGATCACCATGAGCGCCGCGTCCACCGCCGTCAGCACGCGATAGGTGTCTTCGGAGAAGTCGCGGTGCCCGGGCGTGTCGAGAAGATTGATCACGCAGTCGCGGTACTCCATCTGCATCACCGAGCTCGCGACCGAGATCCCGCGCTGCTTCTCGATCTCCATCCAGTCGGAGGTGGCGTAGCGCGAGGCCTTGCGCGCCTTGACGCTGCCCGCGATGTGGATCGCGCCGGCGTACAGCAGCAGCTTCTCCGTAAGCGTGGTCTTGCCCGCGTCCGGATGCGAAATGATGGCGAAGGTTCGTCGCCGCGAGACTTCCCGGTCGATGCTCATGATGCGCGAAGCGGCCCTAGGGACCTCAAAGGGCGCGCATGATACAGCAAAGGACGCCTTTTGTGGGTATTCCCCTTCACGCGAGAGCGGCCGCCCGACCCGCGGCGACGCGCGCGAATTAGAATACCGCGGTCGTTCATACGCTCGCCGCTCGCCATGGCTGTCGCGCTCAATGAAGAGTTGCTCAAGGGCAACACCTGCTTCGGGTGCGGACCCGGCAATCCGCACGGCCTGCGTATCCGCATCTACCGCGATCCCGCCAACGATCGCCGGCTCACGGGCATCTATCGGCCGCGCGACACGCAGGCGGGCTTTCCCCGCATCGTCCACGGCGGACTGCAGTTCACCGCTCTCGACTGCATGGCGGGGTGGACCGTGTTCGTGCTGCGCAATGCGGGCAGGATGATGCCGCTTACGAAGAGCGCGACGACGCGGTTTCTGAAGCCTGCGGTGGTCGAGGCGGAGCTCGCTTTGTCCGCCGAAGTCCTGCGCGCGCCTGCCTCGCCGCGCGCGCCCATGCTGATCCGCGGCGAGATCCGCGATGGAGCGGGCGTCGTGCTGACCGAGATCGACTTCGAGTACGTGCTGGTGCCGCAGGAGCGATTCATGAAGGCGGTCGGGCTCGATGCGATGCCCGACAGCTATCGCCGCCATTTCGGCGAGATTTCCTGACGACCAACGGAGGGGAAGATGCGTGTATCGAGGGTCGCCGTCAGCGCTGCGCTCGTCGCGGCGCTTGCGTGCTCCGTGCCATCGTGGGCGCAGAAGTATCCCGAGAAGAGCATTCGCCTCGTGGTGGCGTTCCCGACCGGCGCGCCGTACATCATCGCGCTCCTCATGTCGGAAAAGCTGCGCGAGTCACTGGGGCAGCCCGTGGTGCCGGACTTCCGCGCCGGCGCCGGCGGCACGATCGCCTCGGAGCTCGTGGCGAAAGCGCCGAACGACGGCTACACGCTGCTCCTCACCAGCGCGACGATCGTGATCAGCCCGAGCCTCTATCCCAAGCTCGCCTACGATCCGTTTCGTGACTTCGTGCCGGTCTCGAAAATCGCGACGGTGCCGAACGTGCTGATCGTCCATCCTTCGGTGCCGGCGAAAAGCCTGCGCGAGCTGGTGAAGCTCGCGAAGAGCCATCCCGGCAGGCTCAACTACGGCTCGGGCGGCGTCGGGTCGGGGAGCCAGCTCGGAAGCGAGCTTTTCAAGACGCTGAGCAGGATCGAGCTCGTGCACGTGCCGTACAAGGGCGCGGCGCTCGCGCTTCAGGCGATGCTGGGCGGGGAAGTGGACATGGTCACGTCGACGGTGCCGGCGACGATCCCGCTCGTCAATGCCGGGAAAGTGCGCGCGCTTGCGGTCATGGCGCCCCGGCGCGTTGCGTCGCTTCCTGCGGTGCCGACCACCGCTGAGGCCGGCATGCCGGAGCTCGTCGTCATCACCTGGTACGGCTTGTTTGCACCCGCCGGCGTCAAACCCGACATCCTGGATCGGCTCAACGCCGAGATGGTCAGGTTCCTCCATGCGCCGGACACGCGTGCGCGGCTCGCGAAGGTTGAGTTGGAGGCGGCGCCGAGCACGCCTTTGGAATTTGCGAAGTTCGTGCGCGAGGAGTCGGAGCGCTGGGCGCGCGTCATCCGCGACGCCAACATCCGCATCCAGTAAGGGGCTAGGCGGTGAGCTGCTGCCGCAGCCAGCGCCAGCCCGCGGGGCCCCATTCGCGCTCGTTCTTCGCGGCGATGTGGCCGTCGTCGGGATAGACGCGCGCGACGCGCCCGGTCGGCGGTCCGCTCTCGAGCGCGAGGTAGAGATTGCCGATCGGCGTCAGGTGATCCACCTTGCCGTTCACGAGATACATCGGCATCGTGAGGTTCTGGAGCAGCCCGTTGTCTTTGAGCGACCAGCGCAGGAATTCAGCGCGCTGCTCTTCTTCGGTCATCTCGCGGGGCGCGGGGCGCGTGCCGCGCGGCCCGAACCAGTTCTTGCGCGCGCGCTCGTATGCGGCCTTGCGCCACTCCGCCCGCTCCTCCGGCGTGCCCCAGTAGCCCACGCCACCCGGCGCCACGGAGATCAGCCCCTTCACGCGCGGATCGTGCGCTGCGAGCCGCATCACCCACAGCCCGCCGCGGCTCACTCCGAACGCGCCCAGTCGCTCGCCGTCGATCGCGGGATGCGCGCCGAGCGCGTCGAGCGCCGACTGCCACGCGACGACCGACTCCGGCGCGTGCGGAAACGTGGTCTGTCCCGTGCCCGGTGCATCGACCACGAGCGCTGCGAGCCCTTCCCGCAGCGCGCCTTCCGCGTACTTCTCGCGGTCTTCCTTGTACATGTCGCCGCCGCACATCACCAGCACGGCGGGCACGCGTTTCTGCGCCGACGCGCCCGGGGGCAGGCGCAGATGGCCCACGGCTTCGTTGCCGTCGCGGCGTACCCGCACCGTCTCGATCGGGCTGTCGAGCAGTTCCGCCGCGCGCCGGAAGCACTCGAGATAGCGGTCGTAGGCCTGTTCCTTGAGCGGCCCCATGTCGGCGGGACAGATCGCGGAGCCCGAGCGATAGGGCGAGGGAAAGCGCGCGATGCTGTAGAAGCTCTTCGCCTGGAGAAAAGCGTTGCGCGCAGCCGCGCGATCGCCGCGCGCGAGCGCAGCCTCGGCTTCCTTCTCGTAACGCGCGCCGACCTCCGACCACACCGGCACCCAGTCCTCGTCCTCGGTCGCCTTCACTTTCGCCACGGTATCGATGAGAAGCTGCAGATCGTCGATCAGATTGAACCAGCGGCGATAGAAGCCGCCGATCGCGACCACGAAAGGGTCTTCGTCGGCACGCACGGGAAGGGAAGCGAGAATCGCAGCTTTGTCGCGTTGTGTCGTCATCGGATGCTCCATCGTTCCGGGACAGGTCCGGGCTTCGGTCTGTCCCAGGGTCTGTCCCTGAAAGGGTGCGCCAACATAAGCCACGCCTGCGTCAAAGTAAAGTGGCCGAGAGCGTGATAAGCTTGCGCCGCCCAATTCACCGCCCCAAAGGCTCACAATGGAGAAGAACGCTTCCCGACCCATTGCTCCCATCGCCCCGCAGCGTCCGCCGCACGGCTTTGTCGTGCAGCGTCCGGTGCGCGGATCGAGTATTCCGATGGATCTCACCTTCGTGCTGACACGCGACGAGATCTACGTCCCGATTTCGGTGCGCAAGCCGCCGGGCGCCGGACCCTTTCCGGCGATCACCATGGGACGCGGCGACGGGCGCGGCGGCTATCAGCACGTGGAGCGCGAAGTCGAGCGCCTCGCCGCGATGCAGGACCGCATGATCGAGCGCGGTTACGTCGTCGTGTACGTGAACTACCGGAACGAGATCCCGCACCTTTACGAGACGAGCGATCCGGCGGTGAACCTGCCGGACGACGTGAGCGGCGGCGACAACCGCACGCTGAAATCGGCGCCGTCGCTCGATTCCGACGACTTCATCTCGATCATCCACTATCTCAGGACCGTGACGTACATCGACCCCGATCGCATCGGCGCGGTCGGCGTGAGCCACAGCGGCGAGATGATCCTGAAGGCGGCGGCGCAGATCACGCTCGCGTGCGGTGTCGCGATCGAGGGGGCGTCGCACGAGTTCCTCAGCGTGAACACGGGTCCGACCGCCCCGCGCATTGCCGACGAGATCCAGTACAACGACATCGAGGTCGTGCGCAAGAATGCGGACAAGGCGAAGGCGATGGAGCGCATCCGCAAGATCCGCACGCCGATCCTGCACATCGGGCGCGAGAAGGATCACCTGCAGGGCATCTTCAAGCTCGCGCACGAATGGATGCTCGAAGCGGGTAAGGATTCGACGTGGGCGAGCTTCGACCATCCCGACCACGGCTTTCCTTATATTTATGTACAGCCTGATGGCAGCTTCAAGCCGGACCCGGTGCAGCGCGCGGCCTTCGAGCTCTTCATGAAGTACTTCGACGAGCGTCTGAAGTAACCACCCCGGCGCTTCGCGCCACCCCTCCTCATGGGAGGAGGCGAAAAAGCGGTCCTTCCCTCCTCCGATGAGGAGGGGTGCCCACTCCAGCGGGCGGGGTGGTGAGGGCACACAAGCGCGGCGATGTCGGCAAGCTCGACCCGCAAATCTCTGAAACGCGGCCGCGAGCTTATCGACGCGGCCCCGTGACGCGCCAGACGACGTTCCCGGCGTCGTCCGTGACGAGCAACGCGCCGCGTGACGCTGTGGCAGGCATCGCGCAATGAAGTTCCCGCCGGCGCGTCTTGTTGTTAAGCTTGCTGCGACACAACAACGCAGCGCACCGCACTCGACCGGAACGTACTTCTGGGTCGATCCTGCGGAGCGGCTCGTGGTCGTCTTCATGGCCCATGCGCCCGGTGTCATTCGCTACTATCACCGTCAGCTCCTCCACGCGCTCGTTCTGCAGGCGCTCGATTAGCGGTTCGCGCGGGTTCCCATTGGAACCGGGGCAGGCGGCAGGCTTCTAACCGGGAGCGGTTCTCATTGAGGAGGCTCCCATGGTCAGTCGGGCAAGCATCGCCGGTCATCCGATCCACCCCATGCTGGTTCCCATTCCGATCGGCCTGTTCGTGTTTTCGCTTATCGCCGATATCGCCGTCTATCTCGGCTGGGTCGGTGCATGGCCCGCGGTCGCGCTCTACACTATCGGCGGCGGCATCTTTGGTGCGCTGCTCGCGGCTGCCTTCGGGCTGGTCGACCTCATGTCGCTGCGCGATGAACGGGTCAAGAAAATCGGCGTCGCCCACATGGTGATCAACCTGATCGTGGTCACGCTCTACATCGTGAATTTCGTCTTGCGCTATCAGGGCGAGCCGCTCGAAGGCATCACCGGCATCCTGTCGATCGTCGGGGTGCTGATGCTGCTGGTGTCGGGGTGGCTCGGTGGTCACATGGTCTACGTTCACGGCGTTGCCGTCGCAGGCGCACTTGGTCGGCCGCTGATCGACCGGCGCAAGGTGCAGGTGCCGGTACATCACGAGCGCCGTCGCACGCACGCCGGCCAGCCGATCGGCCAGCATTGAGTAGAGGAGGGGTGGATGCGAAGCGGACGGGGTGGTGCGCGTTCATTCTCGTTGTAGACTGCCCTTTTCAGCGAGGAGCAGCCGTCATGGGGGAGCGCGTCGGTATCGTCGGAGTGGGTCTCATGGGGCAGGCATTCGTCCATCACCTGCTCGAAAGCGGATTCGAAGTCCAGGGCTATGACATCAGCGAGCGCAGCATGGCGAAGCTGCACGAGCGCGGCGGCACGCCGGTCGAGTCGCCCGCCGCTGCAGCGCGCGGTGCGCGGTGGCTCATCACTTCGCTGCCCAACAGCGACATCGTGCGCGAAGTGGTCCTGGGCTCGAACGGCGTGGCGGAGGGCGCCGCACGCGGCCTGATCGTGGCCGACACCTCGACCTCGCGTCCCGAAGATTCGGAAAAGCTCGGCACGGAGCTCGCGAAGCGCGGCATCCGTTTTCTCGACGCGTGCGTGAGCGGCACGAGCGCGATGGCGTGGAAAAAGGACCTCATCGTAATCGCGGGCGGCACGGCCGAGGATTTCGAGGCGGCCAGGCCGGCGTTCGCCGGTTTCAGCCGCGCGGCGTATCACATGGGCCCGGTCGGTTCCGGCGCGCTCACCAAGCTCATCATCAATCTGATCCTCTTCGGCAACCGGCTCGCGCTCGCCGAGGGGCTTGTGCTCGGCATGAAGGCCGGCGTCGCGGGCGAGAGCCTTTTGCGCGTGCTGCAGGACGGCGCGTGCAGCTCGAAGACCATGATCGACAAGGGCCCGAAAATGCTGAAGGGCGACTACACGCCTGAAGGCCAGGTGAAAATCTCGCTCAAGGACGCGCGGCTCGCGCTCGAGCAGGGCACGCGGCTCGGCGCGCCGATGCTCGTCGCGAGCCTGTGGGCGCAGTTGCAGCAGGCAGCCTACCAGCAGGGGCTCGCCGACATGGACAGCGTTGCATTCATCGAAGTGCTGCGCGCGCTCGCCGGCCTGGAAAAGCGCGTCTGAGTCGGCTGCGTCTCGCCGCACCCGACGACCAGAAAAGGTGCGCTGAGAAATGGAGGAGAAAGATGAGCTTTACATCGGTCATGCGCCGAATCGTGGTGGCGCTTCTCATGGCTGTCTCCGCGACGGCGGCTTCCGCGGCCGAGATCAGCTATCCGACCAGGCCGATCCGCATCATCGTGCCGTATCCGCCCGGCGGCTCCACCGATCCCACCGCGCGGGCGTTCGGTACCTGGCTCTCGGACAAATTCGGTGTCTCGGTCGTGATCGACAATCGTCCCGGCGCCGGCGCGACGCTTGGACACGGGCTCGCAGCCAAGGCGACACCGGACGGTTATACGCTGCTCCTCGGCACTTCCGGCGGGCTCGTGACGGGTCCTGCATTCGGCACGAAGATTCCGTACGATCCCGTGCGCGATTTCGCGCCCATCGGCCTTGGCGTCTACGTGCCATTTCTGCTCGTGGTGCATTCCGTCATTCCCGCGAAAAGCGTGGGGGAGCTCGTCGCATTGGCGAAAGCGCGGCCGGGCAAGTTCAACTTCGGCTCGCCGGGCACCGGCACGCCGAACCACCTCGGCATGGAGCTGCTCAATGCGATGACGGGAGCGGGATTCGTGCACGTCCCCTACAAGGGCGGCGGGCCGGCGATGGTCGATCTGATCGCGGGCCGCATCGAAGCGCTGTTCGGCGGCATCCCCTATTGCCAGCCGCACATCGCAAGCGGCCGCATTCGTGCGATCGCGATCGGACATCCGACGCGCGTGAAATCGATGCCAGCGGTGCCGGCCATCGCGGAAACGCTGCCCGGCTTCAACAACACGACGTGGTACGGATTGCTCGCGCCTGCCGGCACACCGGCGCCGATCGTCAACAAGATCAACGCGGAAATGAAGCGCGCGCTCGCTGACGCGGCGTTTCGCAAGCACCTGGAGTCGATCGGCCTGGAGCCGGCGGCAAGCACGCCGAAAGAGCTGGGCGACATGATCCGGACCGAGCTCGAGCGCTGGACCAAGGTGATCCGCGACGCCGGCATCCAGCCGAGCTCTTCGTAGCACCCGGCGTCACAGCGGCGGAAGCCGTTGTCCGGACTGCCCGAGCTCGCGCAGACGCCGCTCGAGAAAGCGCCGCTCGGGTTCCTGCTTCGTGAGCGCGAGCGCGCGCGTGTAGGCCGCGCGGGCATCGTCCCTGCGGCCCAACCGCCGGCAGAGATCCGCGCGTGCCGAATGCGCGAGGTGATATTCGTCCAGGTCTCCGCGCGCCAGAATGCCATCGATCAGCACGAGCCCTGCCTGCGGCCCGTCCCGCATCGCGACGGCGACCGCGCGGTTCAACTCGACCACCGGAGAAGGCGCGACGCGCATCAGCACGTCATACAGCGCGACGATCTGCGCCCAATCGGTCTCCGCCGCGCTCGGCGCTTCGGCGTGCACCGCGGCGATCGCCGCCTGAAGCGTGTAGGGACCGAAGCGGCGTGATGCGAGCGCCTTCTCCACGAGCGCGATGCCTTCGGCGATCTGCTCGCGGTTCCACACCGCGCGATCTTGATGCTCGAGCAGGACGAGGTCGCCTTCTGGAGACGTACGCGCCGCGCGGCGCGACTCCTGCAGCAGCATGAGCGCGAGGAGACCCATTGCCTCGGGCTCGGGCAGCAGCTCGAGCAGAAGGCGGCCGAGCCGGATCGCCTCCGCGGAAAGGTCGTGGCGCGTGAGCGATGCGCCCGACGACGCGGAGTAGCCCTCGTTGAACACCAGGTAGATCACGCGCAGCACCGCATCGAGCCGCTCCGGCAGTGCATCCGGCGCCGGCACCTCGTACGGAATGCGCGCATCGCGGATCTTCGCCTTCGCGCGCACGATGCGCTGCGCGAGCGTCGGCGCGGAAGTGAGAAACGCGCGCGCGATCTCCTCCGTCGTCAGCCCGCACACCTCGCGCAGCGTGAGCGCGACCTGCGCATCGGCCGGCAGCGCGGGATGGCAGCAGGTGAAGATGAGCCGCAGCCGATCGTCCTCGACGCTCTCATGCTCCAGATCTTCGGTCTCAGTGGCGAGCGACTCCACGTGCTCGATGTGGTCGTCGAGCGCTTCGAAGCGCGTGCGGCGGCGGATGGCGTCGATCGCCTTGAAACGGCCGGTGGAAACGAGCCACGCGCGCGGATTGTCGGGCAGTCCCTCCTTCGGCCAATGCTCGAGCGCCGCCCGGAACGCTTCGTGCAACGCTTCCTCGGCGAGGTCGAAATCGCCGAGCAGACGGATCAGCGTCGCCAGCACGCGCCGCGATTCCGCGCGATACACCGCGTCGATGGTGTCGGCAAGCTTCCTGCGTTCGCTCCCGGCCATCATCGAATTGTACTCAGCCGCAAGGAAAAATCGGCCTCGATTGAGAAAATCATGCCGACAAAGCGGCGGAGGCACACTACAATCGACGGACGCCGCTGACTGTCGCCACCACGCGCTTGCACAGGCTGCGGCGGCCGTTTTCCCGCTGAACCGACCGAGTCCCAGGCAGTCCGCCCGTTTTACACGAAGGCACACGATGCTCAGGAAAGCCCTCGTCAGTTCGATAGTCGTACTCCTGCTGCATGCCGGTTTCGGAGCGCGCGCGGAGGAGCCTTCGCTCTTCCAATGCGATCGCACGACCGCGTGCGAGCTTCAGATCTATATCGAGAACGACAGCGTGGGCGGCGGAACCGACCGCTACTACACCAACGGCATCAAGGTGGGCGGCGGCGTCAACGCGAATCGCCTCATCGAGCGCATCTTCCAGCGTCCCGCCGAGCAGGTGCTGCGCCGGTTTTCCGAAAATCCCGGGGACGTGCACGTCGGACTCTTCGTCGGGCAGCACATGTATACGCCCGAACGCATCACGGTGGCCGCGCCCCAGCCGCTCGACCGGCCTTGGGCGGCGTGGCTCTACGTCGGAGGTGTTGCGCAGAGCGTTTCGGGAAACCGCCTGCAGACCGTTGAATTCGATCTCGGCATGATCGGTCCCGCCGCGCTCGGGAAGGAGGTGCAGACCGCGTGGCACGAGCTGGTCGGCGCGGACCGCCCCACGGGCTGGCACAACCAGCTCAGGAACGAGCCCGGCCTCATGCTCACGTATCTCGAGAAATGGCGTTTCGGGTACGCCACCGGGGTCGAGGTGGTGCCGCATTTCGGCGCGAGCCTCGGCAACGTGATGACGCTGGCGCGCGCGGGCGGGATCGTGCGTGCCGGCAGGAACATGTCGGGTTTCGGCCCGGACACGATCGAGCCGGGCGGCGCGATGCTGCAGCGGGTGCGCCTGAAAGACCCGCAGTCGCACGACGAGCGGCACGAGTGGTACGTGTTCGCGGGTATCGACGCGCGCGCCGTCGCCTACAACGTTTTCCTCGACGGCAACATGTTTCGCGAGAGCCCCTCGGTCGATCGCCGCGACGTGGTTTACGACCTCAAGACCGGCTTTTCGATTCGACTCCCGCCCGCGCGTATCTCGCTCACGCAGGTGTGGCGCAGCGAGGAATTCACCACGCCGGCGGGCGGCGCGGGCAGCCAGCGTTTCCAGTCGCTCAACCTGAGCTGGGAGTTTTAGCAGTTCGCTGAAAAACGCCCCGTTGCACCGGCGAAAGCCGGCGTTCGGGAAACAGAATCGACGTCTTGCTGGATGCCGGCTTTCGCCGGCATGACGAAACAGCGATGACGACATCGATTTTCAACGAACTGCTAGACTAGGGCTTGACGGTGAGCGGGGTACCCGCGGCGCCGGCGTAGAAGACGACGAGCTTTACGGGAACCATGCCGATGTTGCGCCCGTTGTGGACGGTGCCGACTACTTCGATCAGCGCCTGCCCGGGACCGAGGCGCTTCACGCGGCCGTCCCTGAGCGTCACTTCGAGTTCGCCCTCGAGGACCATGCCGAATGACGGGACCGGATGCGCGTGCCAGCCGGTCTGCGCGCCGGGCGCGATCTCGATCAGCATGCCGGTGATCTCCGCCTGTCCCTGCGGATAGTTGATCGGCGCCCCGTCCCAGCTCGTCGTGCCGCGGACGAGCGGCAGCGCCTTGACCGCCGGCGAGACATCGAGCGCGTGTGCGCCGGCCGGAATGCAGAGCGCCAGCGCAACCGTCACAAAAACCGAGTACTTTGTCATGCGGCGCTCTCCCTTGTGACGGAAGTGGATGTGTAACGACAACAAAGTGAACTTTCCCCGCATGATACGACGACTTATCTTTCCGGCGCTCGTGGTGGGACTGGGCGTCGGCCTCCTCCCAACCGCCTCCGTATCCGCCGCCGAATCGCGCGGACTTTTCTGTGCAACTCCGACGGCGTGCGAGCTCCAGATCTACGTCGAGAACGACATTCTGGGCGGCACCGACCGCTACTACACGAGCGGGCTCAAAGTCGGCGGTGCCGTCGGTGCCGTGGGAACATCTTTCTCGACGGTAACGTGTTTCGTGCGAGTCCTTCGGTGGACCGCCGCGACTTAGTCTACGATCTCAAGGTGGGCTTCTCGGTGCGCATCGCCTCGGCGCGGCTTTCGCTCACACATACGTGGCGCAGCGAGGGATTCACCACCCCGGTGAGAGGCGGAGGCAACCAGCGCTTCCAGTCGCTCAACCTGAGCTGGCAGTTCTGAAGCGCGGATAGACCTTGCGCACGTTGCCGCTGTAGATCTTCTCCTTCTCTTCCGCCGTGAGCCAGCCCACCGCGTCGAGGTAGCGCTTGGTGTCGTCGTAGTAGTGCCCGCTCTCCGGATCGACGCCGCGCACCGCGCCGATCATCTCGGAGGCGAAGAGGATGTTGTCCGCGGGGATGACTTTCGTCAGCAGGTCGATGCCGGCCTGGTGATAGACACAGGTGTCGAAATAGACGTTGCCAAGCAGCAGTTCCGCGAGCGGCGGCTTTCCCATGTCCTGCGCGATTCCGCGGTAACGGCCCCAGTGATACGGCACCGCGCCGCCGCCGTGCGGGATGACGAACTTGAGCGTCGGGAAATCCCTGAAGAGATCCGACGTGATGAACTGCATGAAGGCGGTGGTGTCGGCGTTGAGGTAGTGCGCACCGGTGAAGTGGAACGCCGGATTGCACGACGCGCTCACGTGCACCATCGCCGGCACGTCGAGCTCCACCATCTTTTCGTAGAGGGGATACCACCACCGGTCGGTAAGCGGCGGGTCGGTCCAGTAGCCGCCGGACGGATCGGGGTTGAGATTGCAGCCGATGAAGCCGTACTCCTTCACGCAGCGCTCCAGTTCGGCGATGCAGTTGTCGGGCCGCACTCCCGGGCTCTGCGGAAGCTGGCAGACGCCGACGAAGTTCTTTGGAAAGAGCGTGCACACGCGGTGGATCAGCTCGTTGCAGATGCCGGACCACAGCGCGCTCGTCCTGGCGTTCCCGATGTGATGTCCCATGCCGCCCGCGCGCGGCGAGAAAATGGTGACGTCGGTTCCGCGTTCGCGCTGGAGCTTCAATTGCGCGCCCTCGATGCTCTCGCGCAGCTCGTCGTCGCTGATGACGAGCGAGTCCTTCGCGGGACTCACCGCCGGATTCCTGAGGCCCTCGATCTGCTTCTGGCGAAAGGCCTCCAGCGCTTTCGGTGCGGTGGTGTAGTGCCCGTGACAGTCGATGATCATGTGGGCGATCGTCCTCGAAGGGTTATTCGGCCTTGATGTTCGCTTCCCTGATGACCGGAAGCCAGCGCTTCTGCTCGCTTCGCGCGAACGCCACGTACTCGGCGGGCGTGGAGGGCGCGGCGTCGATGCCCCGGGCATTGAGCTGCTTGACCACGTCCGGTGACTTGAGGGCTGCGACGAAATCGCGATTGAGCCGGTTCACGATCGCGGTGGGGGTCTTCGCTGGCGCGAGGAGACCGTACCAGTTGGTCGCTGCGTAGCCTTTCACGCCGGCTTCGGCGACGGTCGGCACGTCGGGCAGGGCGCCGGCGCGCTTGGTTCCGGTCACCGCGATCGCGCGCACCTTGCCGGCCTGGACGTGCGGGACGGCGGTCGAGATGACGGCGAAAAACGCGGGCACATGACCGGCGAGCAGATCGGTGATCGCGGGCCCGCCGCCTTTGTACGGAATGTGTGTCATCGGCACCTTCGCCATGCTCGAAAGCAGCACGCCGGAGAGGTGCCCGGGACTGCCCACGCCGGAGCTTGCGTAGTTGAGACGGCCCTGCTGCGCCTTCGCGTGCGTGATGAACTCGGACAGCGACTTCGCCGGAACGGAAGGGTGCACGATGATGATGTTCTGCAGCGAGACCAGCATCGCGACGTAGGTGAAATCCTTGAACGGATCGTAGAGCAGCTTCTGGATTGCGGGGCTGATCACGAGCCCGCCGAAGTGGCCCATCGCGAGCGTGTGGCCGTCCGGCTCGGCGTTCCTGAGGATCTGCAGCGAGATGACGCCGTTCGCGCCCGGCCGGTTGTCCACCACCGTCTGCTCGCCGAAACTTTCGGTCAGTTTCGGCTGCAGGAAGCGCGCGACGAGATCCGTCGCGCCGCCGGGCGGGAAGCCGACGATGAAGCGCACCGGCTTGGTGGGCTTCCATTCCGCAGCGTATGAGGCTGCCGGAATTGCGACAGACAGCGCGGCGAGCGCGCGTGCAACAGCGATGACTTTACGATTTCCGGAGTCCATTGTTCTCTCTCGAATGATAGGAGTTGGGGAATTTCGCGCGTGACCACGACGGACGCTGAGTATCCGTCACGCGGAACGTAGGATAGCAGATCGCGCGGGCGCGCTACGTCAGCGGTAGAGCAGCACCGCCTCGCGCGCTTCGCGCCACGCGTCTTCGTCCTTCTTCGCGAGTGCGTCGAGATCGGCGGGCGTCGCCGACCTGTCATCGACCCATTCGCGCAGCAGCGGACTGCCGTTGATGACATCGATCGCGAGGCGTTCGCGCTCGTATTCGTAGGGGAAGTCGCGCCACAGCGCGTACTCGGGCCTGAGCTGGCGCAGCGCCTTGAACGCGAGCGCGACGAGCCGCCACGGCCGGAAGGCGTCGTGATCGTAGGCGGGATCATCGACGTGGATCTGCACGCCGGCGCAGAGTTGCCCCGCGTGCTTGTTGAACGTCGGCTCGAACCAGCAGGGACGCAGCCGGCAGCCGCGGAGCCACTGCGGCGCGAGCTTTTCCATGGTCGCGACGAGCGCGCGCGCATCGAGGTCCGGCGCGCCGAAGAGTTCGAGCGGTCGCGTGGTGCCGCGCCCTTCGGAAAGCGTCGTGCCTTCGAGCATCACGGTACCCGCGTAGCAGCGCGCCATCGAAAGCGTCGCCGCGTTGGGACTCGGGTTCACCCATGCGCGCTCGTGAAGCGGCCAGCCGTATCCGGGCGCGCGCCCAGGTTGCCACCCCTCCATCGCGATGACTTCGTAATCGAGGTCGAGCTTGAGCGTCGTGACGAACCAGCGCGCGAGCTCGCCGAGCGTGAGCCCGTGGCGCATCGGGAGCGGTCCCGCGCCGACGAAGCTTTCCCAGCCGGGGCGCAGCGTGAGGCCCTCGATCGGACGCCCCGCGGGATTCGGCCGATCGAGCACCCACACCGTCTTTCCGTGTGCCGCCGCGGCCTCGAGCATATAGCGCAGCGTGGTGATGAAGGTGTAGACGCGGCTTCCGACATCCTGCAGATCGACCAGCAGCACATCGAAGCTTTCCATCATCGCGGATGTCGGTCGGCGCACTTCGCCGTAGAGGCTGAACACCAGGATGCCGTGCACCGAATCCGTGTGGTCGGGCGACTCCACCATGTTGTCCTGCTTGTCGCCGCGCAGCCCGTGCTGGGGGCCGAACGCTGAGGCGAGCCTGATCCCCGGGAACGCGGCGATCACGTCGAGCGCATGCACGAGGTCGTGCGTGACGGATGCGGGATGGGCGAGCAGCGCCACCCGGCGCCCGGCAAGCGGCTTGCGCAGCCCGGCGTCCTCGCGCAGCCGGTCGATTCCGAATTTCGCGGTCATGGTCGATAGTTTGCAACAGAACGTGCCCGCGCGCTGGCCGCGGAAGAGAAGATCTTCGGGCTTGCGGCGGAATTTGCCGTATGGAATGATGTGGCCGGTTTCACCAGCAAACAATCATACGAGGAGGAAGTTCCATGAGCCGAAAGAGCCCGGCACGTCCGTGCGCGCTCGTTCTCGCGGGCGCTGCGTTACTGTTTTCCACCGCCGCGGTCGCACAGGACTGGCCCAGCCGGTCGGTGCGCGTGGTCGTACCCTTCGCGACCGGCGGCGGGACCGACATCCAGGCGCGGCTGCTCGCCGAGAGCTTCCGGCAGAGCACCGGCCAGACGTTCATCACCGACAACCGCTCCGGCGCGGGCGGCACCATCGGCGCCGACATCGTCGCGCAGTCTCCCCCCGATGGTTACACGCTGCTCTTCACCACCGCGTCGCTCGCGGTCAACACGACGCTCTTCGCGAAGAGCATCAGGTTCGATCCGCGCAAGGACTTCGTGCCGGTGAGCCTCGTGTCCTCGACGCCGCTCGTGCTCTGCACGCATCCGAGCGTGCCGGCGAAATCGGTGAAGGATCTGATCGCCCTCGCGAAGAAGAACCCCGGCAAGCTCAATAACGGCGTCAACTCGCCCGGCACGACGAGCCATCTCGCCGCGGAGCTCATGAAGCAGCGCGCGGGCGTCGATACCGTCATCATCGCCTTCAAGGGCGGCGGGCAGGCGGTAGCGGCGCTCATGACCGGCGAAGTGGATCTGCTCTTCGCCACCGGTCCCGTCGCAGCAACCAACATGAAGACCGGCAGGATCCGCTGCCTAGCGGTATCCTCGCCGAAGAAGTCCTCCGCCTTTCCCGATCTTCCGACCATGAACACGTTCATCCCGGACTTCGAGGCGGACAACTGGTATGCGATGTTTTTCCCCAAAGGGACGCCGCAGAACGTCGTCAGCCGCATGAACGAGATTGTCGGGACCGCGCTCAAGAATGAAAAGGTGGCGACCTTCTACCAGCGGGAAGGGCTCGATGCGATCGGCAGCTCGCCGGCGGAGCTCCAGCAGGTGCTCGAGCGCGAGATCAAAAAGTATGCCGAAGTGATCCAGCGCGCGGGCATCAAGGTGCAATGACGAGCTCCGGCGAAAGAATCGGTGTTGTCAGCCCGGAAGGCGAGCGTGCGATTGCGCCGGTGCGCCGTGCGCCGCGCCTCGCGAGCCTCGCGGGGAAGACCGTCGGTGAAATCTGGAACGGCGTCTTCAACGGCGATGTCACCTTTCCCCTGATCCGCGCGCGATTGATCGCGCAGCATCCGGGGCTCAAGGTGATCCCGTACACCGAATTCCCGCACGCGCCGGGCAGCGACGATCCTGCGCGGCAGCGCGAGCGGGCGGTGCGGCTTGCAACGCTCGCGCGCGCGAAGGGATGCGATGCGATCGTTTCGGGAAACGGGGCCTGAGGGACCTGCGCTCCGGCCGCGGCGCGGCCGGCGACCGAAGCGGAGAAGCTCGGCATTCCGAGTGTCGTGGTGACGACGACCGGGTTCACCGCGCTCGCCCGCTTCACCGGCAAGGCCGGCGGCGTGGACGATCTCGCGACCGCCGAGTATCCCGGACCGCTCGGCATCCACGATGCCGGGACCATCGGGCGGAACATCGATACCGTCGCGACGCAGATCGCCGCGGCGCTGACTTCGCGCGATGCGGGTGCACGCCTGGATGCCGGGGCGCCGGACGACCCGACGAAGATCGTTCTCAGCGGCACTTACGACGAGATCGACCGCTTCTTCCGGGACAGGGGATGGAGCGATGGGCTCCCTTTCGTTCCGCCGACGGTGGAGCGCATCGAGGCCTTCCTGCGCTACACCGACTGCCCGCCGCGCGAAGAAATCGCTGTGCTGCCTTCCGCGAATCTGCGCGCGACGCCGTGGAACATCGCTGCGAACGCGGTGATGGCGGGGTGCGCGCCGCGGCACATGCCGCTCCTCATCGCCGCGGTCGAGGCGCTGGGCGACGAGCGCTGCAGCCTCAACAACATCGGCAGCTCCTCGGGCATCATTCCGTTCGCGATCGTGAACGGGCCGCTCGCCGCAGCGCTCGATATCGCGAGCGGCGCGCAAGCGATCTCGCGCGGCGCGAATCCGGCGATCGGCCGGGCGATCGGCCTCATCGTGCGCAACATCGCGGGATTCCGGCCGGGCGCGAGCTACATGGGGACTTTCGGCTACCCGCTCGCATTCGCGCTCGCGGAGAACGAGGCGGAAAGCCCGTGGCCGGCGTTTCACGTCGAGCAGGGCTTCGATGCGCAGACGAGCACGGTCACGATCGGCGTGACGAACAACTGGGGCTCGGCGCCCGCGCCTTACGACACGTCGGACCGTTCCGGAGCGCAGGTCGCGCTCGATCTGATCGCGCGGGAGATCGTGAAGAAGACGCGCGTCTTCAATTTTCCGGCGCGCGGCCCGCACGCCGAGAGCGTGATGGTCACCGTGCTGATGTCGCCGCCGGTCGCGAAATCGCTCGCCGCCGCGGGGTACTCCAGGCAGGACGTGAAGCAGCACCTCTACGAGCGCACGACGCTGCCGCTCGCCGAATTCGAATGGATCGTCAAGTACACCATGATCGAGCGCACCACCGTCCGGGCGCGGATCGAGGCGGGCCTGCTGCCGCCGGAATTTCTCGGCAAGCCCGACGACCGCGTGCGGGTCCTGTCGAGCCCCGACATCGTGCACGTCATCGTGTGCGGCGACCCCAACCGCAACCGGATCATGGTGCTCGAAGGGGGGCACACCCGGCCCACGACCAAACCGATCCGGCGACCGGCCCGATGGCGTGAACTCTGATACATTTCGCGGCACCAACCCTCGATAACTTCAATCCCGAGGAGAGTCAGACATGAAACGTCCAGCGATGTATCGCACCGTCGTCCATCTCACTGCGGCGCTTGCACTCGTTGCCGGGGCGCTGCCGCTCCACGCGCAGCAGAGCGCGAAGGATTATCCGACGCGACCGGTCCGCCTGATCGTGCCCGCAGCTCCGGGCGGCACGACCGACGGTCTCGCGCGCATCTTCGGCGGACGGTTGAGCGAGATCTGGGGGCAGCAGGTGGTCGTGGACAACCGCGCGAGCCAGTCCGGCGTGCTGGCCGGTGAAGTGACGTCGCAGGCGGCCCCGGATGGCTATACGCTGTTCCTGCCGTATCACCAGCACACCATCAACGCGGCGCTGCTGCCGAAGCTCCCGTATCACCCGGTCAACGACTTCACGCCGATCACGCAGCTCACCGCGGCGGGGCTGATCCTCGTCGTGCACCCCGATACGCCGGTGAAGAATTTCAAGGAATTCCTGGAGTGGACCAAGTCGAACACGGGCAAGCTCAACTTCGGCTCGGCGGGCATTGGCAGTGGCGGGCATCTCGCCGGGGAGCTGTTCAATCAATTGACGGGCGTGAAGGCGCAGCACATTCCGTACAAGGGCACGGGCCCGGCGACCGCCGGCCTGCTCGGCAAGGAGTACCACTACAACTTCATGGGGCTGCTCGCCGGCTCGCGGCTCGCGAAGGAAGGGCGGCTGCGCGCCCTCGGTGTCACGTCGCCCAAGCGCGCGGGCGGTTTGCCCGACATTCCCACCATCGCTGAACAGGGGCTGCCCGGTTTCGAAGTGGTGGGCTGGTACGGAATCATGGCGCCGAAGAACCTGCCGAAGCCGCTCCTCACGAAGATCCACTCCGAGCTCATCCGGATCCTCAAAGAGCCGCAGGTGCAGAAGATCATCTTCAACCAGGGTGCCGAAGGGGTCGGCAGCTCGCCCGAGGAATTCCGCAAGTACCTCCTCGCCGACATGGAGAAGTGGCAGAAGGTGGTGAAGGCGAGCGGCGCGAAAGCGTTCTGAGGCGCGATCCCGCCCTCGGAGCGTAGAGCCGGGCGCCCGATGGCGATGCCCGACCTCTAAAGGGCGAGCACGTGCACGAGCATCCACATGCCCGCGAGCGAGATCGCCGCGCCGGCGTAGTACGTCCGCGTGGTCAGGCACGCTGCGCTCAGCGCGCCGGCTGCGAGCAGCGTACCCGTGGCCGCCGCGAGACCGGCGAAGTAAGCATATGCGTCGCCGTGCGCGGGCAGAGCGTGCGCGCAGCCGTGCGCCAAAGCGAAGATGGCGATCGCGAGCAAGGGCACGCGCGGGGATTTCACTGTGACGCATATGAGCAGCCCGAGGGCGATCACCGAGGCGGCGAGCATCGACTCGATGTGCGGGACGACCATGATCCGGCCGAGCGCGCAACCGATCAGCATCGCTGCCACATAGAGCAGCGGCGCCGCCCACGACAGAGGCCGGCCCGCGCGTACGGCCCAGACGCCGACCGCGATGGCCGCCAGTGCATGATCGAGGCCCTGAAACGGGTGCGCTGCACCCGTCGCGAAGCCCGGGCCGACGCCGGCGAGCGGATGCGCGACTGCGGAAGCAGCGTAGACCGCGGATCCCAAGGCAAGAAAGCGTGCGAACGTGTTCATGCGGGTGACCTCGATGACATTGCGCCGGCCGGCGCGAGCAGCCCCGCAGTCTGGATGAAGCGGATGACGCTGTCCAGCCCGTGCCCGGTCTTGAGATTGGTGAAGAGGAACGGCCGCTCGCCGCGCATCTTTTTCGCGTCGCGCTCCATCACCTCGAGTGACGCCCCGACCATCGGTGCGAGATCGATCTTGTTGATGATGAGCAGATCGGACCTCGTGATGCCCGGCCCGCCCTTGCGCGGGATCTTGTCGCCGGCCGCGACGTCGATCACGTAGAGCGTGAGATCCGAAAGCTCCGGGCTGAACGTCGCGGCGAGGTTATCGCCGCCCGATTCGATGAGGATCAGGTCAAGGTCCGGAAATCGCCGGTTCAGCCGGGCGACGGCTTCGAGATTGATGGACGCGTCCTCGCGGATCGCGGTGTGCGGGCAGCCGCCGGTTTCGACCCCGATGATGCGCTCGGGCGCAAGCGCTTCGTTGCGCACCAGGAACTGCGCGTCTTCCTCTGTGTAGATGTCGTTGGTCACCACCGCGATCGCATAGCGGTCGCGAAGCGCGCGGCACAGCGCGAGCGTGAGCGCCGTCTTGCCCGAGCCGACCGGTCCGCCGATGCCGACGCGAAGCGGCGAGCTGCCTTTCGAAGGGGCCATGTGCAATCTCCTATGAGCGGAAGAGCCGGGTGTACTGCGTTTCGTGGCGGCTCGAGTAGAGCGCGAGCCCCGGCACGAAGTTCTCGAGATCGTCATCGTCGATACGGGCCGCCTGCGCCGCAGCCGTATCGACGCGCTCGCCCAGCGTAACGAGGAGCTTCTGCGCCTCGGTCTGCCCGAGCGGAACCGTCCTGACCGCCGCCATCACCTGGTTCTCGAGCCACGACCAGAGGTAGGCGACGAGCGCGGCATGCGGCGCGATATCCCACGCAGCGGCGGCGCAGGCGTAGGCGGTTGGAAACGCGGTCTCGGCGAGCTCGGGCGGGTCGATGCCGAGTTCGGGCAGGAGCGTCCCGAGCGAGTACCCCATCTGGACTGTCTCCGCGCGCAGCTCCGCGGTCTCGCGCGTCGCGAGAAAGAACGCATTCCAGCGCGCGATCCCGGTGTGGTCCCGCGTGCAGCACGCGGCGTGCAGGCGCAGGAAGACCGGCGCTTCCATGCGCGCCACGGAAAACTCGAGCACGTCGCCGATCCAGCGGCGCGCGCTTGCCGTATCGCTCACGATGCCGGCCTCGACCGCCGGCTCGATGCCCTGCGAGTAGCTGTAGGCACCCACCGGCAGCGTCGGGCTGGCGAGGTGCAGCAGGCGCACGAGGCGCTCGGGGGGGGTCCGTTTCATCGCTCGCGCCCCTCGCGCGGCCCGTACTCGTGGATGCGGGCCCGGGACTGCTCGCCGTGGAGGCGCCCGATCGGGCTCGCGTGAGTGTGGCTCCCATAGGCGCCCGCCTCCGGCTCGAACGGCGCGCGCAGGTGCGTCACTTTCGCGCCCTGCCGCGCCAGCATGTCCTCGAGCACGTGGTCCGGCGCGAGGCGCAGGAAGCCGTTGCCTACTTCGACCGCGACGTGGCGGTTTCCGAGGTGGTAGGCGGCGCGCGCGAGCGCCTCGGCCGACGCGCACTCGACGTGCAGCACGTCCTCCGGCAGCGCCACGACTTCGATCACGCGCCCGTCGGCCGAGCGCAGCCGCTCGCCGCCGCGCAACACCGTTCCCCGCGGCAGGTTGAGCGCGACTTCCTCGCCGGATGCGAGCCTCGCGCGCAACCGGCTCTTCTGTCGCTGCTCGAACGGCAGCTCAAGCCGCGCATCCGGGTTCGCGTCGTTTGCGGGGCCCTCGAGTTTTTCGGTGATCTCGACCATCAGAACAGGAAATACCGTTGCGCCATGGGCAGCACCCCGGCGGGCTCGCAGACGAGGAGCTCGCCGTCGGCGCGCACTTCGTAGGTCTCGGGGTCCACCTCGATGCGGGGGGTGAGATCGTTGTGGATCATGTCGTGCTTGCGCAAGGCGCGCGTGTTCTTCACCGCGACCACCGGCCGCGCGAGCCCGAGGCTCTGCAGCGCCGCGCTCTGCAGAGCCGCGCCCGAGACGAAGGTGACGGAAGAGCGCAGCGCCCGCCCGTACGCTGCGAACATCGGGCGGTAGTGCACCGGCTGGGGCGTCGGGATCGAGGCGTTGGGATCGCCCATCGCCGCGGCCGCGATCATGCCGCTCTTCAGAACGAGAGCGGGCTTCACGCCGAAGAACGCGGGCTTCCACAGCACGAGATCGGCGAGCTTGTTCTCCTCGATCGATCCGACCACATGCGAGATGCCGTGCGTGATCGCCGGATTGATGGTGTATTTCGCGATGTAGCGCTTCACGCGCGCGTTGTCGTGCGTGGCGGGATCGCCGGCGAGGCTGCCGCGCTGCACTTTCATCTTGTGCGCGGTCTGCCAGGTGCGGATGATGACTTCGCCGACGCGTCCCATCGCCTGCGAGTCCGATGACATCATGCTGAGCGCGCCGAGATCGTGCAGGATGTCCTCGGCCGCGATGGTCTCGCGCCGTATGCGCGATTCCGCGAACGCGACGTCCTCGGCGATCGCCGGGTCGAGATGGTGGCACACCATCAGCATGTCGAGATGCTCGGAGATGGTGTTGACGGTGTACGGCCGCGTGGGATTGGTGGAAGAGGGCAGCACGTTCGCCTCGCCGCACACCTTGATGATGTCCGGCGCGTGCCCGCCGCCCGCCCCCTCGGTGTGGAAGCTGTGAATGGTGCGGCCCTTGAATGCCGCGATCGTCGTCTCGACGAAGCCCGACTCGTTCAGCGTATCGGTATGGATGGCGACCTGCACGTCCATGCGCTCGGCGACGGCGAGGCAGTTGTCGATCGCGGCCGGCGTCGTGCCCCAGTCCTCGTGCAGCTTGAGCCCGATCGCGCCGGCGCGGATCTGCTCCTCGAGCGGCCGCGGCAGGCTCGCATTGCCCTTGCCGAAGAAGCCGAGGTTCATGGGAAACGCCTCCGCCGCCGAGAGCATCGAGGCGATGTGCCACGGTCCGGGCGTGCAGGTGGTCGCGCAGGTGCCGGTCGCGGGTCCCGTTCCGCCGCCGAGCATCGTGGTGACGCCGCTCATCAGCGCCTCCTCGATCTGCTGCGGCGAGATCCAGTGGATGTGCGAATCGATGCCGCCCGCGGTCGTGATCAGGCCTTCGCCAGCGATGATTTCGGTGCCGGCGCCGATCGGAATCGTCACGCCCGGCTGGATATCGGGATTGCCGGCCTTGCCGATTTTCCAGATGTGGCCGTTCTTGATGCCGATGTCGGCCTTGACGATGCCCCAGTGATCGACGATCAGCGCGTTGGTGATGATCGTGTCGGCGACCCGCGCCGCCGCGCGCTGGCTCTGGCCCATGCCGTCGCGGATCACCTTGCCGCCGCCGAATTTCACCTCCTCGCCGTAGATGGTGCAGTCCCTCTCGACCTCGATCCACAGCTCGGTGTCGGCGAGCCGCACCCGGTCGCCCGTCGTGGGGCCGAACATTTCCGCATAGCCCTGCCGCGTCACCCGCGCCGTCATTCGAGCGCTCCCATCACCTTGCCGTGAAAGCCGTAGACCCTGCGCTCGCCGGCGAGGGCGACCAGCTCCACCGTGCGCGACTGGCCGGGCTCGAAGCGCACCGCGGTGCCCGCGGCGATGTTGAGGCGAAAGCCGTAGGCCTTTTCACGCTCGAACGCGAGCGCCTCGTTGGTCTCGTAGAAGTGGTAATGCGAGCCGACCTGTATCGGCCGGTCGCCGGTGTTGGTGACCTTGAGCGTGACGGTGTCACGCCCGCGGTTCAGCTCGATGTCGCCGTTGGCGACGCGCATTTCTCCGGGAATCATCGCTTCCTCACACGATCGGATTGTGAACCGTCACGAGCTTGGTGCCATCGGGAAAGGTCGCCTCGACCTGGATCTCCGGGATCATCTCGGCGACACCCTCCATCACATCCTCGCGCCGCAGCAGGGTGGCGCCATGGCTCATGAGCTCGGCCACCGGGCGGCCTTCGCGCGCGCCTTCCATGATGTGCGCCGTGATGTAGGCGACCGCCTCGGGATAGTTGAGCTTCAGCCCCTTCGCCTTTCTGCGCTCCGCGAGCAGCGCGGCGGTGAAGACGAGCAGCTTGTCCTTTTCGCGCGGTGTCAGTTCCATCGGGTCCTCTAGGTGCTCCAGATGCGCGGCTCCGCGGCCTCGCGCCCGCATACGGCCGGGCGCAGCCTGTGCCACAGCCGCGTGAAGTAATGGCGCGCGGCTTCGGCCGAATCGCCGAGATAGCGCGCGACCAGTATCCCCGGCAGCAACGTGAGCGCCGCTTCGCCTTCCTGCGGCGCCTCGCCGCGGCACCCGGCGAGCGCCTCGGCGTCGATCGCAGCGCTCGCCGCGAACAGCGTCCCGCACACCGTGCGCCGGTGCAGGCCCACCGGCGAAGCGAGCAGCGCGCCGCCGCCCGCGATGCGGCCGCGCTCCACCCACAGCGGCACGCCGTCACGCGTCACCTCGGTGCGCAGCCGGCACTCGCCGCGCGCGTAGCGTTCGCCGGAAGCGGTGCGGCCGAAGCACAGGATATCCCAGCCGATGAAGCGCGCGCGAGCTTCCAGCCGCACTTCGATGCCGAGCTGCGCGAGCGCGCCGTCGAACACGATGGTTTCCTGCGGCAGCCACTCGAGGGCGGAGGCATCGTGCGCAGTGAGCACCACGCGCTGGCGCGCCCACGCGCCGGCGGAGCGGTACCAGCGCCCTGCGCCCGGTGTGGTGAGGAGCGCGTGCGCCTGCGGTCCGACGCGGGCCGCGATCTCGAGCTCGTCCCCGCCCGCGACGCCTGCCGGCGGATGGACCACGATCGTATGGCAGACGCCTTCGCCCTCCGGATAGAGCGGTCGCTGCACCACGAGCGGGCCGTCGTGGCGGCGCGCGGCGAGCACGGTGCGCTCGCCGCGGCGCGCGTACTCGAGCGCGAGGCTGGCGTGCCAGGCGACGGGTAGCGGCTCCGGAATGCGCATTGCGGCATCATACTGCGAGCAGGCGACGCACGCCCTCGCGGTCCATGTCCTCGCCGCGACCGCGCGCGACGATCTCGCCGCGCTCCATCACGAGATACTGGTCGGCGAGCGAGCGCGCGAAGTCGTAGTACTGCTCGACCAGCAGGATCGCCATCTCGCCGGTGGCGGCCAGCGCGCGGATCGCGCGCTCGATGTCCTTGATGATCGAGGGCTGAATCCCTTCCGTCGGCTCGTCGAGAATGAGGAGCTTCGGGCTCATGGCGAGCGCGCGCCCGATCGCGAGCTGCTGCTGCTGGCCGCCCGACAGGTCGCCGCCGCGCCGGTGCAGCATCTGCTGGAGCACCGGGAACATGTCGAATATGCGCTGCGCGACGCGGGTGCCGCGTGGGCGGCTCGCGAGCCCCATCTCGAGGTTTTCCCGGACGGTGAGACGGGGAAAGATCTCGCGTCCCTGGGGCACATAGCCGATGCCGCGGCGCACGCGCTCGTCGGGCCGCGCGCGCGTAAGATCGGTCCCGTCGAACCGCACGGTGCCGGTTTTCGCCGCGACGAGACCCATCAGCGTGCGCAGCAGGGTCGTCTTGCCCACGCCGTTTCGCCCCAGCAGCACCGTCACCCGCCCCGCCGGCACCTCGAAGGCGACGTCGCGCAGGATGTGGCTGCCGCCGTAATACTGGTTGAGATTCTCGACTTCGAGCATGGCAATGCCTTTTCCCGCTTCAGCGCCCGAGGTAGACCTCGATCACGCGCGGGTCGTTGCGCACTTCCTCCATCGGGCCCTCGGCGAGCACGCGCCCCTCGTGGAGGACGGTCACCTTGCGCGCGATCCTCGCGACGAACTGCATGTCGTGCTCGACCACGACGAGGGAGTGCCGGCCGGCGAGCGACAGGAAAAGCTCCGCGGTGCGCTCGGTCTCCTCGTCGCTCATGCCGGCGACCGGCTCGTCGAGCAGCAGCAGCTTCGGCTCCTGCATGAGCAGCATGCCGATCTCGAGCCACTGTTTCTGCCCGTGCGACAGCAGCCCGGCGACGCGATCGACCTGCGCTTCCAGGCGGATCAGCGCGAGCGTTTCGTCGATGCGCCGCCGCTCGTCGGGCTTCAGCTTCGCGAACAGCGAGCGGCGCACGCGCTTGTCGGTCTTCATCGCGAGCTCGAGATTCTCGAACACGGTGTGGTGCTCGAACACGGTGGGCTTCTGGAACTTGCGCCCGATGCCGGCATGCGCGATCTCCGCCTCGGTGAGCCGCGAGAGATCGATGGTCTGCCCGAAGTAGGCGGTGCCCGAGTCGGCGCGCGTCCTGCCGGTGATGACGTCCATCATCGTGGTCTTGCCGGCTCCATTGGGCCCGATCACGCAGCGCAGCTCGCCCACGTCGATCGCGAGCGAGAGATCGTTGAGCGCCTTGAAGCCGTCGAAGCTCACGCTGATGTTCTCGAGATAGAGGACGACGCCGTGCGAAGCGTCGAGCCCCTGCGTGGAGACGTGCCCCAGCCCCGCTTCGGCCGTGCCGGCGCCGGGCAGCTCATAGGCGAGCGTGCCGTTCATGCGGGCCTGCTCCGGTGCCGAGCGAGCCAGCCCACCACGCCCTGCGGCAGGAACAGCGTGACGAGAATGAAGATGAGCCCGAGGAAGTAGAGCCAGTACTCCGGAAACTGCACGGTGAAGAAGCTCTTGGCGTAACTCACCATGCCGGCGCCGATGATCGGGCCGATGAGCGTGCCGCGCCCGCCCACCGCGACCCAGATCGCGATCTCGATCGAGTTGGCGGGCGACATCTCGCTCGGATTGATGATGCCCACCTGCGGCACGTAGAGCGCGCCGGCGATCCCGCACAGCACCGCGGAGAGCGTCCAGATGAAGAGCTTGTAATGCACGGTGTCGTAGCCGCAGAACGCGACGCGCGACTCGGCGTCCCGGATCGCGGTCAGCACCCGGCCGAGCTTCGAGGAGACGAGGTAGCGCGCGAGCACGAGCGCGGCGAGCAGCACGGCGCCGGTCGCCGCGAAGAGCGCCATGCGCGTCTCCGGGATCGTGATCGGGAAGCCGAGGATGCGCTTGAAGTCGGTGAAGCCGTTGTTGCCCCCGAACCCCGTGTCGTTGCGGAAGAAGAGCAGCATCGCGGCGAACGTGAGCGCCTGCGTGATGATCGAGAAGTAAACGCCCTTCACGCGCGAGCGGAACGCGAAGTAGCCGAAGACGAAGGCGAGCAGGCCCGGCACCGCGACGACGAGCAATGCCGCCCACCAGAAATGCTCGGTGTTCCACCAGTGCCACGGCAGCGTCTTCCAGTCGAGGAAGACCATGAAGTCGGGCAGGTCCGACTGGTACTGTCCCTCGCGGCCGATCTGCCGCATGAGATACATGCCCATGGCGTAGCCGCCGAGCGCGAAGAACAGCCCGTGGCCGAGCGACAGGATGCCGCAGTAGCCCCAGATGAGATCCATCGCCAGCGCGACGATCGCGTAGCACATGATCTTGCCGATGAGCGTCACCCAGTAGGTCGAGACGTGGAACGGGCTCTCGGGCGGCACGACGAGATTGAGCAGCGGGAACACGACGAACAGGACGAGCGCCGCAACGCCGAGCGCGATCCACCCGCGTGGCCCGTAGAGGCGCGTGAAGGTGTGCGAGAGGGGCCCCATCAGCGCACGCGCGTCACGCCTCCACCGCACGGCCCTTCAGCGCGAACATGCCCTGCGGGCGCCGCTGGATGAAGATGATGATGAACACGAGGAGCGCGATCTTGGCGATCACGGCGCCCGACCACGATTCGATGAACTTGTTGACGAGGCCGAGCACCAGCGCGGCGTAGACGGTGCCGGCGAGCTGCCCCACGCCACCGAAGACGACGACCATGAACGAATCGACGATGTACGACTGCCCGAGATCGGGGCCGACGTTGCCGAGCTGCGAGAGCGCGCAGCCGGCGAGCCCCGCGATGCCGCTGCCGAGCCCGAACGCCCACATGTCCACGCGCCCGGTGCGCACGCCGACGCAGGCGGCCATCGCGCGATTCTGCGTCACGCCGCGCACGAACAGCCCCAGCCGCGTCTTCATGAGGAGCAGCCACATCCCGGCGAGCACCACGGCGGCGAACACGATGATCAGGATGCGGCTCCACGGCAGCACGACGCCGCTGAGGAGCTCCACGCCGCCGGACATGAAGGCGGGATTTTCGACCTGCACGTTCTGCGCGCCGAACACGGTGCGCACCGCCTGGATCAGGATGAGGCTGATGCCCCAGGTCGCGAGCAGCGTCTCGAGCGGACGCCCGTAGAGCCAGCGGATGACGGTGCGCTCCAGTACCATGCCGACGGTCGCGGCGACGGCGAAGGACGCCGGCACCGCGCACAGCAGATACCCGTCGAACGCGGCCTCCGGCGCATGAAGCCGGAAGAGGTTCTGCACCGTGTAGGTGGTGTAGGCGCCGATCATCATGAGTTCGCCGTGCGCCATGTTGATGACGCCCATCAGCCCGTAGGTGATCGCGAGCCCGAGCGCCGCCAGCAGCAGCACCGAGCCGAGCGAGATGCCGGCGAAGACGAGCCCCGCGCGCTGTCCCCAGGCGAGGCGCTCCTCCACCGCGCGCAGGCTGCGCTCGGCCTCGGCACGCAACGCCTCGTCCGTCTCGACGAAGCTGCCGTCCCGGTTGCGCTCGAGCAGCGTGAGCAGCACGGTGCGCGATGCCGGATTGTCGGAGAGGCCGAGCGTCCGCACCGCGGCGAGACGCGCCTCCCGGTCGCCTGAGCGCACTTCGATCGAGGCCGCGATGCGCTCGAGTATCGCGCGGATTTCGGCGTCCGACTCCTTGTCGAGCGCCTTGCGCACGAGCGGCAGCACGCTCTCGTCCGCGGATCCCGAAAGCTCGCGCGCGGCGGCACGGCGGCTCGCGCGATCCGGGGCGACGAGCCTGAGCGATGCGATGGCCGCGGAGAGCGCGGCGCGCAGCCGGTTGTTGGCGACGACGTCCTCGCGCTCCGCGGGAAGCGGCGCGACCTTCTCGCCGCTCACCGCGTCGATGCCGGCTTCCCCGCGCACGATGAGAATCCGCTTGCCGGCGACCTGCACCTCGCCTTCCGCGAGCGCGCGGAAAAACTCGATCGCGCGCGGGTCACCCTCGGCCACGAGCGCGGAGATCGCCTCGAGCCGCTCCTCGCCTTCGCCGAGCGCGAGCTTCTCCACCGCCGCCGCGTCGAGCGCCGCAGCGGGCGTGGCACAGAGCGCGGTGGCGAGCGCGAGGATCGTGAGCAGCGTTCGCATGAAAGAGGGGCCGCCGAGCGGCCCCTTCCTGGTGCGGCAGGAATGCATCCCTGCGGGTTTGTCGATCAGCCTTTCTTCACGGCCGCCATGAGCGCGGGCTCGTCCTTCTTCTTGTCGTTGCCGGCGATGAACGGGCTCCACGGCTGCGCCTTGATCGGGCCCTTGGTCTTCCATACCACGTTGAACTGCCCGTCGGCTTTCACTTCACCGATGAACACCGGCTTGTGCAGGTGGTGGTTCTTCTCGTCCATCTTCGCGACGAACCCCGAGGGCGCCTTGAAGGTCTGGCCGTACATCGCGACCCGCACCTTGTCGACGTCGAAGCTCTTCGCCTTCTCCGCCGCCTGCTTCCACATGTAGACGCCGATGTAGGCGGCTTCCATGGGGTCGTTGGTGAGCGGCTTGTCCGCGTACGGAAGCTTCTTCGCCTTGGTGTAGGCTGCCCATTTCTTCTTCCAGCCGTCGTTCTCCGGGTTCTTGAGCGACATGAAGTAGTTCCACGCCGCGAGATGGCCCACGAGCGGCTTGGTGTCGACCCCGCGCAGCTCCTCCTCGCCGACCGAGAACGCGACGACCGGCACGTCGGTCGCCTTGAGGCCCTGATTGCCCAGCTCCTTATAGAAGGGCACGTTCGAGTCGCCGTTGATGGTGGAGATGACCGCGGTCTTGCCGCCCGAGGCGAACTTCTTGATGTCCGCGACGATGGTCTGGTAGTCGGAGTGCCCGAACGGCGTGTACTTCTCGTCGATGTCCTTGTCCGCGACGCCCTTGGACTTGAGAAACGCGCGCAGGATCTTGTTGGTGGTGCGCGGATAGACGTAATCCGTGCCGAGGAGCACGAAGCGCCTGGCACCGCCGCCGTCCTTGCTCATCAGGTACTCCACCGCGGGAATCGCCTGCTGGTTGGGCGCGGCGCCGGTGTAGAACACGTTCTTCGAGATTTCCTCGCCCTCGTACTGCACCGGGTAGTACAGCAGGCCGTTCAGCTCCTCGAACACCGGCAGCACCGACTTGCGCGACACCGAGGTCCAGCAGCCGAACACGGCCGCGACCTTGTCCTGGGTGAGAAGCTGGCGCGCCTTCTCGGCGAAGAGCGGCCAGTTCGAGGCGGGATCGACCACGACCGGCTCGATCTTGTGGCCCATGACACCGCCGGCGGCGTTGATCTCCTCGACCGCCATCAGCACCACGTCCTTCAGCACCGTCTCGCTGATCGCCATGGTGCCCGAGAGCGAATGCAGCACGCCGATCCTGACCGTCTTGCTCTGGGCATGAGCGGCGATGGGGTGGAGCCCCACTCCAGCGGCTGCCGCGAGTGCCGCCGAAGCGATGATGCGACTGATGAACCGCCTGCGCTGTAGCATGTGGATACTCCCTCACGTTGTCGGGTTCGACCGGAGCGTCGCCCGACGCCCGCTGTCGCGAGGCGTGTCCGCACGATCCGTGCCATGTCGGCGCGACATGCCGGCGTGATGCGGAAAAGCGCTTGCGTTTGAGCCGCTTAACCCTGAAATGCGGAATCGTGACGCGCGCGATCCGATGAGCGCAGCGATGGGCGGCGCGCTCCGTTGTCGTGCGCGCACCTTCGGTACGGCACTCATATGGTGCAGAGCCGTGCGCCGGATGCGGGCTGCATATTCGGCGTGTACACCCCGAGAGCCGCTTCGAGGCGAGCCGTCGCGGAGCGCCCGCTCTGCGGCCGGCGCCAAAGCGGTGCACGCGCGTCGCCCCCGCCCGAAGCGTTACGGAGCGCGCACCATCAGGGAGGCATCAACTCGAGCGCGAAGGCATCGCGGCGATGGAAGTCCGGCTTTGCGGCGGGATGCGTGAGCGCCCAGTACGACAACCGGCCTTCCGTGTCTTCAATCACCGCGGAAAGACCCATCACCAGTGCGCTGCTCGCATGGCGCGGTGACAGTCGATCGAGCGCAATCGACGCATCCAGCTCGAGCCGATCGCCGAAGCGCCGCACCACGATCCGGGGATCGAGCGTTTCATCCACGAGCGGCGCCCCTTCGCGGTAATTCGTGAACGCATACGCTGCCCACTCGCGCGAAAACGACAAATTGAATTCGTGATACGCGAGGTCCGATTCCAGCGCGATGAAGCACTCGCAACACGTATGCTTCCACAACTCGCGCCCGATGCGTGATGCCGACTCATCCGGCACGCGCAGCCGAACCATGTCGGACTCGATGCGATACGAGAGCGCGAGCTCGTGGCCCGCGCGCTCAACCACGACGCCGATGCCGCGCACCGGGGTATGGCTGCTGTCAGGATGCGGCGCGAGCTCGACTCGATGCACGCGCCTTTACGATCCGCGCTTGGTGAGACCGAGGGCAGTCAGCACTTCCTTGAGCCGCGCGGTTTCCTCGTCCATCCACTTGCGCGTCTCGGCGGCGTTCCTGTATTCGACGAGCCACTGGTTCTTCTCCGCGTAGGCCTTGATCTCGTCGCTCTGCGCGGTTTTCTGCGCGACCTGCTCCCAGAACGCGACCTGCGCCGGCGTGAGGCCCGGCGGCGCGACGATCCCCTTCCACGAGCCGGAGCTTTGATACCCCAGCTCCTTCCACGTCGGAATGCTCGCGAGCGGACCGCCGAGCCGCTGGTCCGAGCTCACTGCAACACCGCGCAGCCGGCCCGCGGCCTGATGCGGCACCAGGCTCGATACCGAAGTCACCACCACGTCCGCGTGCCCGCCCAGAACGGCGGTCGTCGTCTCGCCGCCGCTCTTGAAGACGACGACGCGCACGCCCTTGCTGTCCACGCCCGCCTTCTGCATCGGCAATCCGATCGAGACGCGGTGCCCGACGCTGGTGAGCGCGATCGCGAGCGAGTTGGGATCCTTCCTGAGCGCGTTCAGGAGATCCTGCCCGGTCTTGATCGGCGAGTCCGCACGCACCGCCGCCACCATCGGCTCGGTGATCATGTAGGCGATGGGCGTCACGTCCTTGTGGCTCATCTGCGTGCGACCCTCGACGAAGTTCATCAGGATCGGCGTGGACATGATGCCGATGGAGTGCGGGTCTCCCGCCTTCTGCTGTACGTAGGTATAGGCGATGGTGTGCCCGCCGCCCGCGCGGTTCACGACCGAGCTCGGCACGCCGAGGAGCTTGAGGTCGTCGAAGATTTTCTGGATGACGCGGCCGGCGACGTCGTTCGACCCGCCCGGACCGGAAGGAACGGTCAGCTCCACCGCCCGCTCGGGTTTCCACGCCTGCGCCGCCGCGACATGGGCAAGCGCAAACCCCGCCGCCGCGAGCGCCGCCATCGATGTCCACAAAATGAACTTCGTCTGCATGGTGAACCCCTCCTTTGGCGAACGTATTTTGTGCGAGGGCAGGCTAGCACAGAGCCGGATGCCCGCCAATCAAGGGGACTTCCTTCTCCTTCCCCGCATGCGGATGCTCACTCGATCTCCTTCCCCCGCTTGCGGGGGAAGGTCGGGAAGGGGGCGAGCCTGTATCATGGAACCACATGGACTTTTCACTGAACGAAGAACAGCGCGCCTGGCAACTCCGCGCCCGGGAATTCGCCGAGAGCGAAATCCGCCCGATCTCGCTCGCACGCGATCAGATCCCCGACCCCGCGCAGACGATCGACTGGGACATCATCCGCAAAGGCTCGCGCATCGGGCTTCGCACCGCCGCGGTGCCCAGGGAATGGGGCGGGCACGGCATCGACTTCGTGACGCAGGCGATGGTGATCGCGGAGCTCGCGCGCGGCGACAGCGCGATCGCGAAAACCTTCAGCCAGTCCTGGAAGTGGTGCCATCTGATCGGCGACCGCTGCACGCCCGAGCAGCGCGAGCGCTTCCTCGCGCCGTTCCTCGAAGACGACTCCTGTGTGCTCGGTGGCGGCATCACCGAGCCCAATGCCGGCTCCGACAATCGCCTGCCGCCCGCGGAGGATCCCGGCGCCGGCCTGAGGCTCCGCGCCGAGCGTCACGGCGACGAATGGGTGCTGAACGGCGAGAAATGCTACATCGCGCATGCCAACGTGGGGCGGCTCTTTCTCGTCTTTGCCCGCACCGATCCGAGCGTGCCCGTGAACGAAGGCACGAGCCTCTTCGCCGTTCCGGCCGGCACGCCGGGCTTCCGCAGCGGCAAGGTCTTCAACAAGAGCGGCTGGCGCTTCTACCAGAACGCCGAGATGATCTTCGAGAACGCGCGCGTTCCGCACGCCAACCTCGTGGGCGAGGTGAACGGCGCGCTGCGGGCGCGCGGCGGGCGCAACGCCAAGTTCGGCGAGATCGAGTACGCGGCGAACGCGGTGGGCGTGTGCGACGCCGCGCTCGAGATGGCGACGAAGACCGCGCGCACCGTCGAGCGCGCCGGCCGGCCGCTCGACGGGCATCAGATCGTGCAGCTCAAGCTCGCGGAGATGCACGCGAAGACCGAGGCGCTGCGCTCGTTCGTGCTGCGCGTGGCGGCCGAGAGCGACCGCGACGCCGGCCCGTCGCCGCACAGCCACCTGCTCATGAACTTTGCGTGCGAAGTGATCCAGCGCGTGTGCTATCTCAACGAGGAGATCCACATCGCGGGCGGCGTGATGAGCGCGGCGGCCAACAAGCTCGTGCGCGACGCGATCATCTGGACGCACATCGCGGGCGACGCGGTGCAGCGCATGCGCGCGCTGCGGCATCTTACAAGGAGTGGAGGAGGGCACGGATGATCGGAAGGGGGCTCGTTCTGGTGTTGATGGTCGCCGCGACGCTTGCCGCGGCGCATGCGCAGCCGTCGTGGCCCAGCCGGCCGGTGCGCGTGGTGGTGCCGTTTCCGCCGGGCGGCAATACCGACATCATCGCGCGGCTCCTGACACCGCGGCTCGCCGAGGAGTACGGCCAGCAGTTCGTCGTGGACAATCGCGGGGGTGCGGGCGGCACGGTGGGTGCGGAGATCGCCGCACGCGCGAATCCCGACGGCCACACCATCATCGTGATCGCCTCGACCTATGCATCCAGCGCCGCGCTCTACAAGCTGCCCTACGATCCGGTGAAGGGCATCGCGCCCGTCTCGCTCATCACGCGCGGCCCGCTCGTCCTCGCGGTCGCGCCGGCGATGAAGGCGGCGAACCTGAAGGAGTTGATCGAGCTCGCACGGGCGAAGCCCGGCGCGCTCAACTTCGGCTCCTCCGGGACCGGCAGCGTGCCGCATCTCGCGACCGAGCTTTTCCGGCAGATGGCGAAGCTCAATATGGTGCACGTGCCTTACAAGGGCGACACGCCGGCCGTCGCAGGATTGATGGGTGGAGAAGTGCAGTTCTTCGTCAGCTCACCGCTCGTGCTGATGCCGCACATCAAGGCGGGGCGACTGCGCGCGCTCGGCGTCACGACCGAGCAGCGCTCGTCGGCCTTGCCCGACGTGCCGGCGATCGGCGAATTCGTTCCGGGCTACGCGGCGGCAAGCTGGTTCGGCATGTGGGCACCGAAGGGAACGCCGAAGGACATCATCGCGCGGCTCAACCAGTCGGTCGCGCGCCTCATCAAGGTGCCGGAAGTGGAGGCGCGGTTTCGCGCGGACGGCGTCGAGCCGGTGCACACGACCCCCGACGCGTTCGGGCGCTTCATCGCCGACGAGATCGAGAAGTGGTCAAAGGTGGTGAAGGCGGGCAACATCAAGATCGATTGACCTGCGTTCCTGAAAGCTATTGCCCCCCGGATTGACGTCTGGACGTCTGACGGCTATCATGGCCCCTCACAAGAAGACAACATTGACAATGAGAAAACGCCCGGGCGAGGTAAGGGATGCAATAGTCGAAGTGCTGCGTCTCTGCCCGCATGGCGCAACGGTCTCCGAGATTACGGGCCAGGTGAATGCCCTTATCGGCCCGGTTCCCGCTTCGTCCGTGCGGTCCTATCTTCGGCTCAATACCCCCGCGCTCTTCGCCCGCATGGACCGGGCGCAATACGCGCTGAACGGCTTTTCCTGCCAGACGAAGAAAGAGGACGCAAGGCCGGCGAGGTCGTTCAGCTACGGCAAAGCGAAGCTGATACATCAAGACTGCCTGACGTGGATGGATGGACAAGAGCCGAACTCGATACACGCAGTTCTGACCGATCCTCCCTACGGACTGGTAGAGTACTCGGAGGAAGAGCAGGCCAAACTGCGCGCGGGACGAGGCGGTGTCTGGAGAATTCCGCCTTCTTTCGATGGTGCCAAACGTTCACCACTTCCCCGGTTTACCGTGCTAAAGCGGAATGATCTCGACGCGCTGGAGGAGTTCTTTGCGGCGTGGGCGATGCGCGTGTTACGCGTCCTCGTACCCGGGGCGAACGTCATCGTCGCGAGCAATCCTTTGCTGTCCTACCTGGTATCCAATGCTCTCACTCGCGCCGGCCTCGAACGCCGAGGCGAGATCGTCAGGCTCGTGATGACCATGCGAGGCGGCGATCGTCCCAAGCACGCGCACATCGAATTCTCTGATGTCAGCGTCATGCCGCGTTCGATGTGGGAGCCATGGCTCGTCTTCAGAAAGCCCCTGGATGGGCGGGTTCAGGACAATCTGCGCAAATGGGGTACCGGCGGATTCAGAAGAATCTCTGCCGATCGGCCGTTTGGTGATGTGATTGAATCGGCGCCGACTCGGGCGGCCGAGCGCAAGCTGGCACCCCATCCCAGCCTGAAACCGCAGGCTTTTTTGCGACAGCTCGTGCGGGCCATTTTGCCTCTCGGCAAAGGTGTGGTACTCGACCCGTTTGCCGGCTCCGGCTCGACGCTTGCCGCGTGCGAGGCGGTTGGCTATGAAAGCATCGGTATCGAGAAGGACAAGGCTTATTTCGAAATGGCGGTGAACGCGATTCCGAAGCTGGCTCAAGCGGCCACAAATCACGCGCGGTAGATCCAGTTCTTCCGCAGTTTGGCGATGCCTTCCGCGTGCAGTGTCGCCGTTCTTGTTCCAAGTTCTCCGCGCGGGTTTTTTCTGAAGTCCTCGAGCGCCACCTGACCCAGATACACTTCCCTGAACGTCATCGGGCGCCTGGCGGACGCTGGCTCCGAGTCGTTGTCTACGTCGTATACGAACACGCACATCCACTGATTCCTTGCGCCGTGAGTGTCGACGGCGCCTCCGACCTTGCGAGTGGACTTGATTTCAATTCCATGCTCCCCCGCACGGACACTATTGTTCGGATACCTGCCCTTTACCACCAGATCGGGATGGCCATTGAAGAACTGGTTTTCCACTAGAGTCCTCGAGTGCTTCGCCAGACTGGCGGTGAGCATGTCGGAGAGCAGACCGGACATGATTGCGGGCCTGAGCATGTCATCCAGTCTTTCAAGACCCTTTTCCATGAGGTGCGAGTTCACATCGAAGAAAAAGTCGTAAACGTCCTGCATCGCAAGCTTGAAATCATCAAGACGCAATTCGTAAGGCAACGCCGCTGCCTTGTTGAATGCTTCCGGAGTCACTTGGTTGCGTATTACGGCCATCTGAAACTCAATCAATGCCTATCCCAAGAGACTTTACGAGCTTAGCATATCGGTCAATCTCGATCTTCAAATATGCCTGCGCGTCGCTTGGAAAAGCAGAGGCACCAGTAAGCACGCCGATCTTTGCGCAGAGCACCCGCCCAGGCCGCCGGACGCGTAGGTGAGCTTCCCCGGCCGTGCCTTAGCGTAGGCTTGTAAGCTCGTCGCTCGCACATGCTGTAGATGATGTGTCGCATGCCTCCCCGGGGTTTCGTTTCTTGTCATTTTGCATGATTATGTCGGGGTGACAAGGCGCTTTCTGGGTCCCGGCTTTCGCCGGGAAGACGGTATGTGAGGAAAATTCAAATGGCGATGAAGAGAATGTGCGTGGAGTTCGGGATGGGCGCCGACATCCGCGGCGCCGATTACACCAAGGCGGCGGTGCGCGCGTTGCGGGACGCGCTGTGGCACAACTCGCTCAGCGTTGCGGCCGCGCTCGGCAAGCCCACCGACTCGATGTTCGTGGAAGTGCTGATCGGCGTGCCGAAGCCGGAACGCGTCGATGCCGCCGAAGTGCTCGCAGTACTGCCACACGGTACCGGAACGGTGAAGGTCGTCGAAGGCGGGCTTGAGATCCCGAACGACGCCGGCACGGGCTCGACCCTGATGGCGAATTGCGCTGCGATCGTCCATCTCGACGTCGCCTGAAGGAGCCGCCATGCCATTGAACCGCATCATTCTCGAAATGGGCACCGGCAACGACCTGCACGGCGGCGATTACACCAAGGCGGCGCTGCGCGCGATCGAGGACGCGACGCACCACTCCTCGCTCAGCGTGATCCGCTCGCTCGGGCTCGACCGCAATGCCGCGCAGGTCGAAGTGACGATCGGCGTGCAGCGGCCCGAGAGGGTCGATGTGAGTGCAGTGAAGAAGAGCCTGCCGTTCGGGCAGGTCAATGTGAACGTCGTGAAAGGCGGGCTCGACGTACCGGAAGCCGACGGTCACGATCTCGCGGTGGTGGCGAGCGCGGCGGTCGCGGTGCGCTTCGATCTGCCCTGAGGGAGCGAACCGGCGGGCGGCCGGTCCAAGCCTCGTAGCGTCACTGGCACGACGCGTTCAAGGAGGTTTCCTGTTTTCGCATACCGCGTCGCGGCCTTCTACTCCGTGTCTTGATGGACTTCATAACAGTCTCCGGATCGTCGTCTGTCATCCCGGGAAGTCGAGTTCCCGCTGATGCCGGATTGCCAGGACCCGAACGAGATCCTGCACCGCAATGAAACGATACAAGGCGATATAACCCGTCCTGCCGTAAGAAATTACCAGCTCGCGAATATTACCTTCCACCCGCCGACCGATGAGCGGATGGCGGGAAAGGGCTTCGACCGCATTTCCGATCGCTTCGGCTGCTGCGACCGCGATATCGGGATCGTTCTCCGCCAGGAATTCGAAGGCGCGTTCGAGATCCGCGAGCGCCTGTTCAGAATAGGCTACTTGTGCCACGGCCGCGGTCGCGCAGCCCTGGGATTACGCGCCAGACGTTCAAGCCACGCATGGACGTCCTCCGCCCGATACACCTTGGCGCCAGCGTCTATTGCGGCGTCCGCTTCAAGCGCCTCGCGGACGAACTCCTTCACGCGTTCCTCGCGAGCGACCTCACGTTCAAGTGCTTCTACCATGAGGCTGTGCGCTGAACGTCCGGTCTGCTTCGCAAGGCGGGCAATTCTTGCTTTGAGCTGTTCCGGCAGTTTAAGCGTGGTAGTGCTGGCCATGACCACCTCTCGATTCGGTAACACCATGGTAGCACCGGAAGTAAGCTTGGGCAAATCAACCGCGGTACGGCGCCGTAACCCGCATGACAGATTTCACACACCCGAAGACTCGCCATCAGGATGAAAATGGACCTAATATTCGACTCAAAACCGCAATCAGGAGCCTGTCATGACGCTTCCTCGCATTGGCCTGCTCGTCGGTCCCGGCACGCTGCCGAGCCGCGGCAAGGACCGCATGGACTTCACCAACTACCGCCGCAGCGGTCGCCCGCGGATGACGGCGGCGGAGTTGCTGGCCGAGATACCGGAAATCGGTCAGTTCGCGCAGGTCGAGCCGGAGGGCGGAGCGCCGCACGAGGTCGCCACGACAGAGGACTTGCGCCGGCTCGCTCTGCACGTGAACGAACTGGTGCGCAGGCCGGATGTGGACGGGCTCGTGTTCGTGCAGGGAACGAACACGCTGGAGGAGACGGCGTATTTCCTGCATCTCACCGTCCGCAGCACGAAGCCCGTCGTGATCACCGGTGCACAACGACCGTTCACTGCGTTGAGCAGCGATGCGCCACTCAATCTCTTCAATGCGCTTCGCACGGCGGCACATCCGGACTCGGTCGGGAAGGGCGTGGTCGTCGTGACCAACGACGAAATCAATTGCGCCCGGGACGTGACGAAGACCAGCACCTACAAGGTGCAGACTTTCCGCAGCCGCGACATGGGGCTCATCGGCTACGCGGATCCGGATCGCATTCTCTACTATCGCACACCGACACGGCGCCACACGATGGACAGCGAGTTCACGGTCGAAGGCGTGGAGGCGTTGCCGCGGGTGGATATTCTCTATGTGTACACCGGCACGCGCCCGGGAATCGCTGAAGCCGCCGTGCAATCGGGCGCCAAAGGACTCGTCATCGACGGCATCGGCGCGGGCGCGGCAGGCAATATACACTCGGAATGCACCGAAATCGCAGCGTCACGCCGCGCTGTGGTGGTGCGCTCGGCGCGCGTCGGCGAAGGACGCGTGCTGAGCGACAGCGCGTGGCACGAGCCCAACATGGTGGCGGCGGACAATCTCTCCGCGCAGAAAGCGGCGGTGCTGCTGTCGCTCGTGCTCACGAAGACGAGCGACCCCGCCGAAATTCAGCGCATGTTCGACGAATATTGATGCTCGGGCGGTAGTGCGGCTGCTCAGGGAACGTCGGCGAGCCTGAACACCGTCACTTTGTGGCTCCCGCCCGCGGAGAGCTCCTCCTTCTTCGCGCGGATGATGCCGTAGAGCACGCCACGGTCGCTGCGATCCCACGCGATGCCCTGGCCGCGGATGTTGGCGGGAATGATCTCGACCAGCTCGAGCACCGAGCCGGCTTTCGGGAGCCGCATCTTGTACACCTCTGCGGGATCGTGTCCGGTGAGATAGAGATAGCCGTCCGGCCCCCACGAGCCGCCGGAATTGCTCATCCTTTCGAACTTGTCGAGCAGCACCTTGGGCATCACCCACGCTTCGACGAACCTGAAATCGGCGGTGAGCTTGATCATCTGCGTGGCGAGCTTGTGCCCGTAAGGCGTCTTGTTGGGGCCGTACGGCACGTCGTAGTTCGCGAACGTCATCCACCAGTGCCCGTTGTAGAAGTCGGCCCACGTGAGCGAGCCCCAGTTGATGCCGAAGCTGTGCGTGCCGATGTGCTTCATCGACGCGGCGTCGAAGATTTCCAGCGAGCTGGTCATCGGCCATTCGGGATAGTTGGAGTGCGCGGCGTAGATCTTGCCGTCCATCAGCATCGCGCTGTCGAGGTGGATGATCGGGCCGTCCTTCGGGCCTTCCCATTTGCCGGCGAGCTTGCCGGTCTTCTTGTCGTACTTGGCGATGATCCGGTTGTGAACGGCGTAGAAGTAACGGTCGTCCACGCCCACGCCCTGATAGGCTTCCGGAATGGCGAATTCTCCGATTTGCTCGAGGCGCGAGGCGGCCGATGCGGATGTCGAGAGGCCTGCGACAAAAAAAGCGGCGCAGAGCGCCTGAATGAATCGAGTCATTTCCTTCCCTGTCTGAAGTGTCATGGTAGATCCTCGTCACGCTGTTGCGTCGAGCTGCTCGGTGATCTTCTTCACCGCGTCGGGACTCAGGCCGACGGTCGTATTCGCCAGCACTTCGCCGTGCCCGATACCGAGCGTGCTGATCCAGCGCTGCCCGCCAGCGATGTAGCCGATGAACGAGCCCAGTTCCACGAGTTCCGGCTCGGTGAAATGCGCGTGGAGCTGCTTCCACATCTCGTCGTCGGCGCTCGCGGGACTCCAGCAGATCGCGTCGGTGTAGCGCAGCGCCACCCGTTCGCGCTCGGTGAAGAGCGGACATTTCTCGTAGTTGTCGAGGTTCGCGAGCTTGTCCTCGGCTGCGATCTGCGTCACTTCACCCTGCTGTCCGAACTGGACAGCGCGCTGGTTCCCTCAGTAGTTGCAGCCGAGCGTGGTTGAAACGCGCAGCCGGCAGAGTTCCTTCAGGTGCCGATCGACCACGCCGCCCTTGAAGAGCCGGTCCCATGCGTAGATAAATGCGCGCATGACTTCCGGCTGGTGCGCACGGATCGCCTGGATCTCCGGACGCGGGGTGCTTTTCAGCATCGCGTCCTCCATGGCTTTTCTGAGATCGGGGTCCTTGATGTCTTCCGGCTTGACGTGGCTGATGCGGGCCATCGTGTCCTCCTTGCTTCGGTCGGGAGACTATAGCACTACCGCCCCCTCCCTGACTCTCCCCGCGCTTCGCGCAAGCGAGGGAATGCGATCCTCGCGAGTTCGTCACGCCCGCGCGTCATCCCAAAACGTTCGTCATCCCGGCGAAGGCCGGGATCCAGGCGACTTCATTGGATTCCGGTTTTCACCGGAATGACGAAGCACGCGGTTTTCACCGGAATGACGATGCATGCTGCGTTCACCGCAATGACGACGCATCTGGCGTTCGCCGGAGTGTGAAGAAGGCGGTTTGCTATCATGCCGCGGCGATGAACAGAGCCACCGCCGCCGCCGACGAAGAGTCGCTCAAGTTTCCGTACTGGCGCCGCAACCAGCAGGTCATCCCCGCGGCGAACCTCCTGTGCGGGCTGGGCTTCAGCCTGTCGTGGCCGTTCGTGCCGCTGATGGTGCGCGGGCTCGGCGTGCAGGAAAACCTCGAGACGTGGGTCGGCTACATGCTGCTCGTGTTCTACCTCATCTCCTTCGTCGCGAATCCGGTGTGGGGGGCGATCGCGGATCACTACGGCCGCAAGATCATGGTGCTGCGCGCGATGCTCGGCATGGGCGTCTCCATGGTGCTGATCCCGCTCGCGTCGACGCCGCTGTGGTTCGCGGTGCTCTTCATGGGCATCGCGGTGTTCAACGGCTACACGCCCGCCGGCGTGGCGCTGATCGTCGCGAATACGCCGCCGACGCGCATCGGGCGAGCGGTCTCGTACGCGCAGACGGGCGGCATGGTGGGACAGGCGGCGGGGCCCGCGTTGGGGGCGGTGCTCGCGGCGATGATCGACCGGCAGCACTGGCTCTTCTGGATCAGCGGCGGACTCATGTTGAGCGGCGGGATGCTCGTCGTCTTCTTCGTGCACGAGGTGAAGCAGGTCGCGCACGGACCGCTGCGGCTGCAGTGGGTCGGAAGCTTGCGTGAGCTCCTCGCGGTGCGGCGCATGGGACCGCTCTTTCTGCTCTCGTTTCTGTTCTCGGTGATGTGGTACGGCAGTGTGACCAACATCAGCGTGTTCATGCTGCAGCTCCTCGCGAGCGCGCGCGCGGATGCAGGGGCGGAGGCCTACTGGGTCGGCGCGGCGGCGGTGGCGATGGCGGCCTCGATGCTCGTTGCGCTGCCCTTCTGGGGGCGCATCCTGGATCGGATCGGGCCCGGACGCGTGCTGGTCTTCTCCGCCGCGGCGACGATCGTCACGCACCTGCCGCTGCTGATCCTGCAGACGCCGTTGCAGCTCGTGCTCGCGCGGATCGCGTTCGGGCTGACGGCGGCCGCGATGCCGACGGCAGTGTTCGCGCTGCTGCGGATCCACGCGCCGAAGGGCATGGACGCGCGCGCGATCTCGTACGCGACGGCGTTTCAGTTCATCGCGATGGGGCTCGCGCCGTTCTTCGCCGGGCTGATCGGGCCGGCGTTCGGAATGCGCGCGTACTTCGCGCTGACGATCCTGGCGATGGCGGGCGGGCTCGCGCTCTGGCTCCGCGGCCAGAAATAGGTGACAGACCCGGAGTTCCGGGTCTGTCACCATCAAACTTCAACCATCTGGAATTCGCCCTTGGTCGCGCCGCAGTCGCCGCACACCCACGAGTCCGGCACATCGGGCCAGCGCGTGCCCGGGGCGATGCCCTCGTCGGGCAGTCCGAGCGCTTCATCGTAGATGAAGCCGCACAGCACGCACTGCCACTTGCGGTACCCCGCTGCAGTCGATGCCGACTTCTCATTCGACGGGGTCGCTTCGGCGCGCGGGAAATTGACGATCAGCGCTTCGAGCCCGTCATCGCCCGCCCGGATGCAGAACGGAGCTTCATCCGGCGCGTTGAAGACGACGGTGAGCGCGGGCCTGGCGCGGTCCTCATGGACGAGCGTGCCTTTGACCGCGACGACGTACTGACCCGCGCCATCCGAGGGTAGCGGCGCCGTCATGCTGGTGTGCGGCGGCATCGTCACCGCGCGCACGTAGAGGCCGTGGTCGTCCTTGATGTCGCGATTTTCCAGAACGTTGATGCCGCAGACGCGCGCCGGGAACCGCGCCATGCTGGTCACTTGCCACGGCTTGCGGTCGCGCACCGCCTCGAGCTTCGGCAGAGCGCCGGGCAGACGTTGCGCGCCCGGATCGTAGCGCGTACGCAGCGTCATGAACGTCCATCCGGTTTCTTCGTCGGCGTGCAGCGGGCCGTAGGGCGTGTATGCGCGCGCGAAATGCACGTAGTAGGGCTCGACGCGATGGCGCCCCAGCGTGCCCTTGCCCTTGACGAGGATCTGGAACTGATCGACCTGATGGAAGTGCGTGCAGGAATTGTCGCCGGGATCGTATTGCGCGAGGAAAGCGGTCGGCGCCTCGGGCGTTTCCGGTGTCGCGCGGAAAAACGGATAGTTGGTCGCCGCGGGCCGATCGGGGCCGCCCGGGCTGCGCCGGATCTTGTCGGGCGGGATTTCGTCGTAAGACACCACGATCGGCATTCGGGCTCTCCGGGATACGCGGGTTGCCGGAATTGTAACGAAACGGCCGCGCCCTCACTCTTCCGCCGGCGAAAGACGAATTCAGCATGCCCGGATTCCCGGCGTACGCCGGGATGACGAGCTTCCGGCGTGCGGGGGACTTCGGTATCCGGCAGGGATGGGCGCGAACTACTCGATTTTGACGCCGGCAGCCTTCCAGACTTTCATCCGCGTCGTGATCTCTTCGCGCGCGAGCTTGGTGAAGTCTTCCGGCGACGCCCACTGCGCTGCGGCACCGCGGCTCGCGATCGCCTTCTGCACGTCCGGCATGTCGAGGATCCGCCTGATTTCGTTGGCCCAGAGATCGATGAGCTTGCGCGGCGTTTTCCCCGGAGCGAGGATGCCGTACCAGCCTTCGTATTCGAAATTGGGCAGTCCCACCTCGGAAATGCTCGGCACGTCGGGCATCGCGGGGGTGCGCGTTTTCGTCGTCACGCCCAGCGCAATGAGGCGTCCGCCGCTTATCAGCGGCTGCGCGGCGAGCACCGGAGAGAGGATGTAGTGCACGCGCCCCGTGACGGTGTCGGTCAGCGATTCGGGCGAGCCGCGATACGGCACGTGCACCGCCTCGATGCCCGCCACCAGATTGAACAGCGCCGCCCCGTAATGCGGCCCGCTGCCGAGCCCGGTCGAGCCGAAGTTGAGCTGACCGGGCTTCGCCTTCGCGAGCGCGACGAGCTCCTTCACGGATTTGACGCCGAGCCCGTGCCCGACCACCAGCACGAGCGGCGTGCTCGCGAGCTTCGCGACGCCGGTGAAGTCCTGCACCGGATCGAACGGCAGCTTGCCGTGGTAGAGCGCGGCGCTTCCCGAGAAGTTGGAGCCGGTGGTGGTGAGCGTATAGCCGTCGGGTGCGGCGTCGGCGACGATCTTGAACGCCACGATGCCGCCCGCGCTCGGCCGGTTGTCCACGACCACCTGCTGGCCGAGAAAGTCCGCCATCTTGGGTCCGATGATGCGCGCGATCACGTCGGTCGCGCTGCCGGTCGTGAACGGCACGACCATCCGGATCGGGCGATTGGGATAGCCGTCGAATTTCCCCGCGACTTGCGCAACGGCGCTCGCAGACGTGCCGGCCGCGGCCAGCAGGAGCGCAATTGGCGCGACCGTGCGCGTGCTGAAACAGGCTTCGAACATCGGGTCCTCCTCCTCGTTCAGGCCATGCTTGCCGGAATCCCGGGCACCTCTGTTTCCCGTGCGCGAAACACTACTACAAATCGCTCCCCGGCGCATGTGATATAAAGCGGCGTCTGCCCCGAAGAACCATCGCATGCCGCTCCCCGCCCACATCCGCGAACAGCTGCGCATCCCGGTGTTCGGCGCGCCGATGTTTCTCGTCTCCGGCCCCGACCTCGTGATCGAGCAGTGCAAGGCGGGCGTGATCGGCGCCTTCCCCGCGCTCAACGCGCGGCCGCAGGAAGAGCTCGAGCGGTGGTTGACGCGCATCGAAACCGAAATCGCGCGCTTCCGTGACGCGAACCCGGGGCGCAAGGTGCCGCCATTCGCCGTCAACCTCATCATGAACAGGGCGAACAGGCGGCTCGACGCCGATCTCGAAGTCGTGCTGAAACACAAAGTGCCGATCGTGATCACGTCGCTTTCGGCGCCCACCGCGCTGGTGCCGCGCGTGCACGACTACGGCGGCGTCGTCTTTCACGACGTCATCAAGGTGCGCCACGCGGAGAAGGCGCTGGAGGCCGGCGTCGATGGGCTGATCGCGGTGTGCGCCGGCGCAGGCGGGCACGCGGGCACCATCAATCCGTTCGCGCTGGTGAGCGAACTCAGGCGCATCCACCCGGGGCCGCTCGTCCTCGCGGGCGCGGTCACCAACGGCGCCGGCGTGCTCGCCGCGGAAGCGCTGGGCTGCGATCTCGCGTATCTCGGCACGCGCTTCATCGCGACCAAGGAATCGCTCGCGGCGGAGCGCTACAAGCAGATGATCGTCGAGTCGAAGTCCGGGGACATCGTGTACACGCCGCTCTTCTCGGGCGTGCATGGAAGCTATCTCGCCGGGAGCATCCGCGCGGCCGGACTGGATCCCGACAATCTGCCCCAGATCGAATCGCCCGGGCTCTACCGCAGTCGCGACGAGCGCCCGAAGACGTGGAAGGAGATCTGGGGCGCGGGGCAGGGTGTGGGCGACATCGACGACATTCCGAGCGTCGCCGAGCTGGTCGATCGCCTCGAAGGCGAGTACCACGCTGCGTACGCGCGGCTCGTGGCCAACCATCGTCACGCCGGCGCCGATCGTCATTCCGGCATCGATCGTCATTCCGGCATCGATCGTCATTCCGGCATCGATCGTCATTCCGGCATCGATCGTCATTCCGGCATCGATCGTCATTCCGGCGAAAGCCGGAATCCAGAAGAATAGCGGCGCGGTGGTCTGGATCCCGGCTTTCGCCGCGAAGACGAAGTGGATTGACGGGTGGTCATTCCGATGAAAGTCGAATCAGGAGCGAATGGGCAGCGGGCGATGAGGAAGAACGGCTGGGGGCTGATCGGCACGGGGCGAATTGCGGAGGACCGCGTGCTCCCCGCGATCACCGAACACGGCGGCAACCGCCTTGTCGGCGTGGTGAGCCGCGATCCGCAGCGCGCGAAGCGCTTCGCCGAGAAGTTCGGGGCGGAGCACGCCTACACGAGCTACGAAGAGATGCTGCGCAATCCCGACGTGACGGTGGTCGCGATCCACACGCCCAACGCGCAGCACGCGGAGCAGGCGATCGCCGCCGCGCGCGCCGGCAAGCACGTCTTCTGCGACAAGCCCATGGCGACCAGCGTCGCCGACGCCGAGCGCATGGTGCGGGAGTGCGAGAAGGCCGGCGTCCAGCTCGGCATCAACTTTCACAACCGATTCATGCCGTGCTTCCACGAGATCCGCCGCGTGGTCCAGAGCGGCGAGATCGGCGAAGTACACCTCGTGCAGCTCGAGGCGAGTCCCGGCGCGCGCTCCGGCGGACGGCTCGCGACGTGGCGCATCGATCCCGCGCTCGCGGGCCTCGGCACGAGCTATAGCATCGGCGTGCACGTGTACGATATCCTGCGCTATCTCCTCGCGGCCGAGGTCGAGACAGTATCGGCGTTGTTCGACAAGCCGCGCGGCGTCATGGAGGAGATGAACCTGTCGCTCTTCCGCTTCACGAACGGCGTCCTCGCGCAGTTGAGCGTGCACGAGAATTCGCCGCTCCCGCACAACGACATCGTGGTGTACGGATCGAAGGGCCGCATCACCGGGCGCGGCATCACGCGCAGCCGCGAGGGCGGCGTGCTGTCGGTCGTGACGGAGGACGGGCGTACGCGCAGCACGGAGTTTCCCGCGATCAACGCGCACGGCGCATGCGTCCAGGCATTCAGCGACGCGCTGCTCGAGGGCCGTGCCTTCGTGCCCTCCGGCATCGACGGCCTGCGCAGCGTGCAGGTGACCGACGCGATGGCGCGTTCCGCGCACGAGGGCGTGCACGTGCGCATCGCCGGATAGCGACTCACCTCAAGGAGGAATGACCCTATGAAACGCGCGGCGTATCAGCCACCCGACAGCTTCGTGCCTGCAGGCAAGACCTACTCGCACGGCATCATCGTCGAGGGCGCATCGAAAATTCTTTACGTGGCGGGTCAGACTTCGCGCGACGCGCAGGGCAACATCGTCTTCAAGGGCGACGCCGCGGGGCAGACGCGTCAGGTGCTGGAAAACATGCGCAAGGTCGTGGAGGGCGCGGGCGGGCGGATGGAGGACGTCGCGAAGACGACGGTTTACATCACCGACCTCAAGTACCGCGACGCGGTGGGCAAAGTGCGGCAGGAATTCTTCAAAGGCGATCCGCCCGCGAATACGCTGGTCGTGATTTCCGGTCTGGCCGATCCCGCGTTCCTGGTGGAGATCGAAGCGATCGTGCCGCTGCCGTAACGGACACCGTAACCCGGAGTAGGGCATGAAGTCCGTTTGTGCTTCGACAAGCTCAGCACGAACGGAGATACCGAAATGGCCATTTGCCCTGAGCCGGTCGAAGGGCGAATGGGGCTGTTGTTGAGGAGCAGAGCAATGCCGGATGAATCGGACCGACCCGACAGGCCGTTCAGGGTCGAGGAAGCGACGATCGCCGAGCTGCACCAGGCGATCCGCGACGGACGCACGACCTGTGTCGAAGTCGTGAAGCAGTATATCGAGCGCGTGCGCGCGTACAACGGTGTCGCGAGCACTCTGGTGACGAAGGATGGCGCGCCGGTTCCCGAGGCGAAAGGCGCGGTGCGCGCGGGCGCGCCGCTGCGCTTTCCGACGCAGACGGTGAGGGCGGACACGCTGCTGCCCGATCTCGACAAGTACGAAGGCCCGCCACTCGAATTCGGCCGCATGGAGGCGACCGCGTCGGATCCTTCCGTGCAGCAGCAGTTCGGGATGATCGTCGGTACGCCCAATTCGGGGCAGTTGAACGCGCTCTCGACGCTCAACATCCGCGGCGAGCGCTCGGTCGTGTGCCGCGGCGACTACGACCGTCATCCGTCCGAAGGGCCGCTGCCGCCCGGCGCGCCGCCGGTGTGCGAGATCTTCCGCCGCTATCCCGACGCGCTCGAGCAGGCGGCCGAGCTGGATGCGAAGTACGGGCGCAATCCCGATCTCGAGAAGATGCCGATGTACGGCGTCGTCTTTTCCTTCAAGGATCCGTTCGACACCAAGGACATGCGCACGACCGGCGGCGGTGACGCGCGCTACGACATCGATTTTCCCGCACGCGATCACGTCGTCGTCGAGCAGCTCCGCAAGAAGGGCGCGATCATCTTCGCGAAGGCGGTGTGTACCGAATACAACGGTCGCGCCGGCGATCCGGGCGGCCGCAACCGGCCGGAGAAGGTGTTGCCTTCGGTGCTCGGCTATCAGCGCAGCACCTGGGGCGGCAATCCTTCGAATCCCTACGACACGACGCGCGCCGCCTCGCTCGGGTCGAGCTCGGGATCGGGTGTCTCGGTGAGCGCGAATCTCGTGATGGCGAGCCTGGGCGAGGAAACGCGCGCCTCCACCCGGGGGCCGGCGAACCACAACGCGATCGCGCTCATTCTGCCGCACAAGGCGATGCTGGGATTCGACGGCGGCGCGATCGGTGCCGACATCTACTGCGACCGCACCGGCATACTCTGCCGCACGCTGGAAGACTGCGCCAAAGTGCTCGATGCGCTGAAGGATCCGGTCGAAGGCTATTACGATCCGCGCGACCCGTACACGACGGTGCCGCGCTCCTCGATACTCGCGCGCTACGTCGATCACGTGCGCGAGTCGGGGACTCCGGGATCGCTCAAGGGCGTGCGGCTCGGCATCGTGCGCGAATCGATGGTGAATCCCGGCACCAAAGCGGCGGAGCCGATCACGACCGCGGCGGCGAAGGAGATCAAGACGGTGCTGGGCGGTGTGCTCGGGGCGACGCTGGTCGAATCATCCGATCCGCTGTGGACGCCCGATCCCGACATCGAGCGGATGAAGACCGACTTCCGGACGGCGCTCGCGCGACTTGTACCGGTGTTCATGCCGGACATCCTTTTCCGGCTCACGCCCGAAGGCACGCCGGTGTTTCCCGAATTCGCGGCGGCGGTGAAGCGCACCGAATTCGCGCCGGGCAAATTCTTCGGGAGCGGCGCGCTCGATCCCATCGATTACATGGTGGAGCTCGCCGATGGGCGCATCGCACCGCCCGCGAACCTCGACATCTCGACGGTGCAGCAGCAGGAGCTTGCGCCGACCTTCCGCTACCACATCCGGCAGTACCTCGCGCGTCGCGCGGCGGATTGGCACGCGCGCGGATTCACCGAGACGCTCGTCGATTGGCCGGCGCTCAACGCGCGCTCCAAGTTCTGGGGCGATGACCAGCGCGCGGCGTTCAGGAACTGGGAAGAGATCGCCGATCCGCGCAATCCGCTCGGCGGGCGCCAAGGGGTGGACGAGCGCATCATGCTGCGCGAGCTGCTGCGGCGTGTGGACATGATGGTGATCATGGAGAACAGGCTCGATGCGCTGGTGCGGCTGCACACGCCGCTCCCGCCGGCGAAGATCGGCGGACCGGACGAGCCGGGGCTGATCGCGCGGCTCAGGAACGAGTCGCAGTATGGCCCGAACGCCGGATTGACGGAGGTGCTGGTTCCCGCGGGCTACGTGCCGGTCGCGTACGATGCGGTGTTCGCGCTGAGCAAGGATCGAAAAAAATACATCGGCGTGCCGTCGAACAGGCCGACGCAACTCGCCGCGCCCGGGCTGCCGTTCTCGCTGGTATTCCGCGCGGAGCCCGGCAAGGAAGACATCGTGCTCAGAATCGCTTCGGCGTACGAAGCGGCGTCGCGCCGCCGTGTGCCGCCGCCGGCATTCGGCCCGCTCTCTGCCCACGCCCGCACCCGCTGAGCACCCGTAATCAATCTCGTCATGCCGGCGAAAGCCGGCATCCAGCAATGGATTTGAGCTGTCAGCGCTCTTTTCTGGACACCGGCCTACGCCGGTGTGACGAATCATTTTCAACGAACCGCTATGTCTCTCACTCCGGCTGGATGCCGGCGGCGCGCGCGACCTTGCGCCACTTCTCGATCTCGGTCCTGATGAACGCCGCGTGCTCCTCCGGCGTGTTGCCGATCGGCTGGGCGCCGCGCTCGATCAGCGCCTTGCTGATCTGCGGGTCGCGCAGCGCCTGCGCCAGGGCACCGTTCAGCTTCGCGACGACCGGCTGCGGCATCCTGGCGGGGCCGAGGAAGCTGAAGGCGCTGCTCACGACGAAGTTCGGCACGCCGGATTCCACCATCGTCGGCACGTTCGCGAACGTGGGAAAGCGCTTCTCGCCGCACTGCGCGATCAGTCGCAACCTTCCGTTCTGAACGTGGCCCACCGCGGCCGGAATGCTCGCGAAGGTGAACTGCACGTGCCCCGCGACGAGATCGGTGATCGAGGGGCCCGCGCCCTTGTACGGAATGTGCACCACCTTGATGCCGGTGATGCTCTCGAGCAGCGCGCCTGAAAGATGGCCGACGGCACCGCGCCCCGAGCTCGAATAATTGAGATCGCCCGGGCGTTTCTTCGCGAGCGCGATCAGCTCCTGCACGTTTTTGACCGGCAGCGACGGATGAACGAACAGCCCCGCGGGAATGTCCACGATGAGGCCGAGCGGCGTGAAATCGCGCACCGCGTCGAACGGAATGTTCTTCAGCAGCGACGGGTTGATGAGGAAGCTCGCCGCCGCGATGAGCGTGGTATAGCCGTCGGGCGCCGCTTTCGACACGACTTCCGCGCCGATGTTGCCGCCCGCGCCGGGCCGGTAGTCGATCACGAGCTGCTGGCCGAGGATCTCGCCCATCTTCGGCGAGAGCAGGCGGAACAGGACATCGCTGTTGCCGCCCGGCTGGTTGGGATTCACGACGCGGATGATCTTCGTCGGGTACTGCTGCTGGGCGAATACGTCGCCGGTGCCGAGTCCGGCGCATGCAGCGGCCAGCATCAGGGCCGCGCGCAGGGTGATTCCGCGGTGCATTAAGCTCGCTCCTCAGGTGGGTTGTTGTGATGTAGTCCGATCGCAATGATAGCGCGAGATGTCAGAAAACAGGGAAACTAGGGGACAGACCCCCGGGCCCCGAGCGAACATGGACCAGTCGGCACTGCGCAGCGCCATCGCGAACGATCACCGCGCTCCGGAGGCGGAGGTCGTGCAGCGGCTCCGCGCTTTCCAGCCGGGCCCGACGGCCTCGAAAAAAATACAGGCCCACGCGATGAAGCTCGCGGAGCAGGTGCGCGCGACGCCTCCGGGACCGCTCTCCGCCGAGTCGTTCCTGCGCCACTACGGGCTCTCGACGCGCGAAGGCGTGGCGCTCATGTGCGTCGCCGAGGCGCTGCTCCGCATTCCCGACACCGAAACCGCCGACGCGCTCCTTCGTGAAAAGCTCTCGGAAGGCGACTGGGGCGCGGGTGCGGAGGGCTCGATCGTCTCCAACGCCGCGGACTGGGCCCTGCTTCTTACGGGCGCGCTCGCGCGCTGGCACGAAACCGAAGACGAGAGCATCGCGGCGCAGTTGAAGCGTCTGGCGGCCCGCGTGGGAGAGCCGGTCGTGCGTGCGGCGGTGAAGCGCGCAATGCGGATTCTCGCCGAGCAGTTCGTGCTCGCGGAAACGATCGAGGACGCGGTGGAACGCGGCGAGGCGCAACGCCCCTACCGCTACACCTACGACATGCTGGGCGAGGCGGCGCGCACGGCGGAAGACGCGGCGAGCTATTTCGCCGCGTATCGCCATGCAATTGAAACGGTAAAACCGCCGGATGCGATCTCGGTCAAGCTTTCAGCGCTTCATCCGCGCTTCGAGGAGAGCAAGCGCGGGCGCGTTTTTTCGGAGCTTCTGCCGCGCCTCGTATCGCTGTGCGAGATTGCGGGAGCGCGCGGCGTCGGCGTGACGATCGACGCGGAGGAGTCGGAGCGGCTGGAGCTCACGCTCGACATATTCGAAGCGCTGTCACGCGATTTCCGCGTGGGGCTCGCGGTGCAGGCGTATCAGAAGCGGGCGCTCGCGGTGTGCGAGTGGCTCGCGAGCTTCAGGCGCCCGATCGGCGTGCGCCTGGTGAAGGGCGCGTACTGGGACGGCGAAGTGAAGCGCGCGCAGCAGCTCGGCATGCCGGACTATCCCGTGTTCACACGCAAGTGCGCGACCGATGCCGCCTACGTGGCGTGCGCGATGAAGCTGCTTGCGGTGCCCGATGTCATCCACCCGGCGTTCGCGACGCACAACTGCCGCACGGTCGCGACGATCCTCGGGCTGACGCGCGAGGGCCGCGGGCGGCGAAGCGCCGGCGCGCGCGAGCGCTACGAGTTCCAGAAGCTCCTCGGCATGGGGGATGCGCTCTACGAGGCGGTGCTCGCGGAGCACGGCGTGCCGGTGCGGGTGTATGCGCCGGTCGGGAGCTTCAGGGATCTCCTGCCCTATCTCGTGCGGCGGCTGCTCGAAAACGGTGCCAACACCTCCTTCGTTCACCAGATCGCCGATCCCGGTGTGCCGATCGCCGCGCTCGTCGCCGATCCGGTCGCGGCGCTTCCCGAGCCGTACACGCCGGATCCGCGCATTCCGCTGCCGCGCCATCTCTATCCGGACCGGCTCAACTCGGTCGGACTCGATCTCTCGGTGCAGGACAACCTCGCGATGCTGCGCGCGAGAGTCCTGGCGGATCGCGAGCGGGTCGTCGCCGCCGTCGAAGACACCTCGCCCGCCTCGCTCGATGCGATGATCGCCCGCGCGCACGCCGCGTTCGAGGCGTGGTCTCGAACGCTCGCGGCGGAACGTGCGGCCGTTCTGGAGCGGACGGCTGACGCGCTCGAAGCGCAAATGGTCGATCTGGTGTCGCTCATCGTCCGCGAAGGCAAGCGCACCTATGCGGACGCCGTGTCGGAAGTGCGCGAGGCGGCGGATTTCTGCCGCTATTACGCGGCGCAGGCGAAGGCGCAGTTCGGCGCGCCGCACACGCTGGCCGGTCCGGTCGGCGAGCGCAACACCCTGTCGCTGCACGGCCGCGGCGTCTTCGCCTGCGTGAGCCCGTGGAACTTTCCACTCGCCATCTTCACCGGGCAGGTGGCGGCGGCGCTCGCCGCCGGGAACACCGTGATCGCGAAGCCCGCGGAGCAGACGCCGCGCATCGGCGTGCGCGCGATCGCGATCTTGCGCGCCTGCGGACTTCCGGAAGAGGTCGCGTGTTGTGCGATCGGCGATGGCGAGCGGGTCGGCGCTCCGCTCGTGGCCGATCCGCGCATTGCAGGCGTCGTCTTCACGGGCTCGGTCGAGACCGCGCAGCGCATCAGCCGCGCGCTCGCCGCGCGCGACGGACCAATCGTTCCGTTGATCGCGGAGACGGGCGGCGTCAACGCGATGATCGTCGATGCCTCCGCGCTGCCGGAGCAGGTGGTGGACGATGTCTTGGTCTCGGCGTTCCAGAGCGCGGGCCAGCGCTGCTCGGCCCAGCGCATCCTGTTCGTCGATGAAGGTTGTGCGCCGCGCGTCATGCGGCTCCTCGCCGGTGCGCTTGCCGAGATCAAGGTCGGCGATCCGGCGGAGCCCGACACCGACATCGGACCGATCATCGATGCAGCGAGTCACGCCGCGCTTCAACGCCACGTGGAGAAGCTGCGCAGTTCCGCGCGGCTCATCGGCGAGGCACCGCTCGACCCTCGGATCGCGGCGTCGGAGTGTTACATCGCCCCGATCGCGTTCGAGCTCGCGATCGACGATCTGCCGCGCACCGAGATCTTCGGGCCGATTCTCCACGTCGCGACCTACCGGCGCAGCGACCTCGATCGCGTCCTTCAGTGGATGCGCGCGACGGGCTACGGCCTCACGCTCGGCATCCATTCGCGCATCGAGAGCTTCGTCGATGAAGTGGTGCACGCAGCGCGTGTGGGCAACATCTACGTCAATCGCAGCATGATCGGTGCGGTGGTCGGCGTGCAGCCCTTCGGCGGCGAGGGCCTCTCCGGCACCGGCCCGAAGGCCGGCGGGCCCCATTACCTCCTGCGTTTCGCCACCGAGCGCACGGTGAGCGTCAACACCGCGGCGGTCGGCGGCGTCACCGAGCTGCTCAAATAATCGGGGCGGTGCCCCCTCCTCCGATGAGGAGGGGTGCCCGCTCAAGCGGGCGGGGTGGTGTTGTGCTTCCCATGAGAAAGGGCTGGCGCGGTTGCGACGGGGTGGTCCGACGAGGAGGGGTCAAGCAGGCGGAGTGGTGTGGCATGATGGCTATCGAGTTCAGCATACGTGGAGGGGGCAATGGCGAGTCCGATCGAGTATTCGGTAGTGGAGGGCTGGGAGCAGCTCCCGCCAGGGTATGTGCACCGCGATGTTGCGGGCGTTGCGGTCGATGGCGAGGACCGCGTGTACCTCATCTGTCGTGGTGACCGTCCGGTCATCGTCTACGACCGCAACGGCAACTTCCTGCGCTCGTGGGGCGAGGGCGAGTTCACCGATCGCACCCACGGCATTTCGGTCGGCCCGAACGGCTCGATCTTCTGCACCGACGATGGCAATCACACCGTACGGCAGTTCACACCCGAAGGCCGGCTCCTCATGACGCTCGGGACGCTCAACACGCCTTCGGATACCGGTTACGACGGCAAGAGCCTCGACTCGATCCAGCGCGGCGCGGGGCCGTTCAACCGGCCGACCAACATCGCGGTAGGTCCCAAGGGCGATCTCTACGTGTCCGACGGTTACGGCAATGCGCGCGTGCACTGGTTCTCACCCACCGGGCAGCTCAGGCGCTCGTGGGGTGCGCCCGGGCGCGGACCCGGCGAGTTCCATCTTCCGCACGGCATCGCGTGTGCCGCCGACGGGCGCGTCTTCGTCTGCGACCGCGAGAACGATCGCATCCAGATCTTCAGCCCCGACGGCGAATACCTGGAGGAATGGACCGATACGCAGCGTCCCACGCACCTCGTGTTCGACGGGCAGGGGCGTGCGTACGTGACGGAACTGTGGTGGCACGAAGGCGAGAAGTCATACGCCCACGGGCCGATCACGCAAGCGCGTTACGCGCGCGTCAGCATCTTCGACCGCGATGGCACCGTGATTACGCGCTGGGGCACGCCGGAAGCGACCGCGCCGGGGAGTTTCGCCGCGCCGCACGGGCTCGCGCTCGATTCACGCGGCGATCTCTACGTGAGCGAAGTGACGTGGACCTTCGCGGTGAGCCGCGGCAAGGCGCCGGCGGACTGCCATACGTTCCAGAAGTTTGCCCTGAAGCGCTGACCACCCCGCCCGCCGTAGCGGGCACCCCTCCTCATCGGAGGAGGGGACAAATTTTCCCCTCCTTGAGCAAGGAGGGGTGTCAACAGTGTTGACGGGGTGGTCAGGGATACATGGCCCAGCCGACACGGTCGGTCTGCGCCCTGAAGAAGTGACCCTGCGTGGTGGTGACGAAGAGCGTGGTGAGATCGGGTCCGCCGAAGCAGCAGTTGGTGGGGCGATTCGCCGGCACGGGATGCGTCTCGAGCACGCGCCCCTTCGGCGTAAAGACGTAGATCATCGGGCCCGCGCCGCTCACCTCCCAACCCGCGGTCGCGACGATGTTGCCGTCGCGATCGAGGCACATGCCGTCGATGCCGCGATGCAGCCCCTTCGCGTCGGCGCCCCACGTAAAGAGCGCCGCATGGGTGCCGAGGCTGCCGTCCTCACGAATCGGATACGCACGCAGCTCGCGCGCAATCTTCGGGTCGTAGCCGCTCTCCGCGACGTAGAGCGTGCCCTGATCCTGCGAGACGAGGATGCCGTTCGGCTGCGTCGTGTCGAAGGTGACGCGCGTCACGGTATAGCTGCCATCCTTCTGCGGGTCGGCGCGCAGCACCGAGCGGTTGTCGAGCTCCTGCTTTTCCGTCGGATCGATGTTGCCCTCGTTCCACGGGTTGGTGAACCAGATGCGGCCCTTGCGGTCGATCGCGAGATCGTTCGGCGTGTTGAGCCTCTTGCCTTCGACGCGGTCGGCGATCGTCACCATCTTCCCGTCGGGATTGAAACGCACGAGGGAGCGCCCGCCCGAGCAGCAGCCGAAGAGCCGACCCTCCGCGTCGAACGCGAGCCCGTTGGTGCGGTTGGTGCCGGTGCGCCACTCGGTGATCGCACCGCTTCGTGGGTCGTAGCGCATGATCCGGCTCGCGCGAATGTGCGTGAAGTAGAGGTGTTCGCCGTCCCACACCGGGCCCTCGGTGAGCGGCACGGCGGAAGGCTTCATCAGCAGCTCGAATTTCCAGCTCACGGCATTTCCTTCGTTGATCTGTCGCGCCGGTGAAATCCGCCGTCCACTGCATCGTCTCCCCGGCGCAAGCCGGGGTCCAGCGCGATCCGCTTACGCCGGAATGACGGAAGCCTCAGGCGGTTTTGGCGGTCGGCGCGTCCGCCGTTCCGGCGAGCTCGGTCCGGATCGCGTGCACCGCGCGCTCGAGGTCTTCGTCGTTGTTGAAGAAGCTCATCGACAGCCGGAGCGCACCGTCCTTGACGTTGGTGACGACGCGGTGGCGTGCCCTCAGCCGCTCCATGAGCGTCGCCGCATCGGGCACGAGCAGGTTCACGATATGCGCGCGCTCTGCCCACTCCTCCGGAGTCTGGGTACGCAGCCCCGCGCGTCTTAGCAGCGCGAGGCACGTTGTCGTGAGCTCCCGCACGCGCGTCTCTATGTTCGGAAGGCCGATCGTGCCCAGGAGCTCCGCGCCGTGGCGCAGCACGCGGATGCCGAGGAAGTTGGGGTTGCCGCCCTCGAAGCGGTGCGCCGTCCGGACGTAATCGAACTGGCTCACGACGTGCGCGCGGGCTGCGGGCTCCGCAAACGGCGCCTTGATGAAGTCCGTGGCGAGTTCGTTGATCAGCTCTTCGCGGCAGTAGACGATGCCCGAGCCGGTCAGCCCGAAGAGGCCCTTGTGACCGCCGATCGCGACGATGTCGGCCCCGAGAGCGGAAAGCGGTGCCGCGAGGATTCCTGCGGCCTGCACTCCGTCCACCACCAGCCGGGTCCCGCGCTCACGACAGACGCGGCTCAGCTCGGGGAGGTTTACGCGATAGCCGCTGCCGTACGTCACGTAGGCGGTGGAAACGACCCGCGTGCGCGCGTCCCACTGCTCGAGGAAAGCTTCCAGCGGGAGCCGCCCCTCCACGCTTCTGGCATAGCGCAGCTCGACGCCTTTCTCTTCCCAGTGCTTCCACACCCAGATGTTGGCGACGTGCTCGAGATCGGTGAGGAGCACGTTGTCGCCGGCATGGAGATCGAAGCCGTGAGCCGCGATATTGAGGCCCTCGGTCGTGTTCTTGGTGAACGCGATCTCGTGCGGCCGCGCGCCGAGGAGCTGCGCCAGCCGCTCGCGGGTGCGGGCGACGTTCTCGGCGGACCAGGCATCGTCGCCGGCGTTCTCGACGACGTCGCGCCAGTACTCGCGCATCGCCCGTTCCTGCGCGAGCGGCGGAATCGTCTTGCGCGCGACGTCGAGGTAGATCCAGCGCTCGAGCGTCGGAAACTCGCGGCGCAGCGCGGCCCAGTCCGGTGCCGTCATGCCTGTGCTGCTTCCCCGGGAAGCGGCGTCATGGAGCCCCTCTAAAGCTGACGCACTTGCACGTTGCGGAACCTTACGGCACCCGAGCCGTATTGCAGAGCGATCGGGCCACTGGCGAGCTGCTTGTTCACGAGATCCACGGTCATGTTACCGTTCAGCCAGACGGTGATGCGATCCCCGCGTACCGTGATCTCATAAGTGTTCCACTTTCCCCCGGCTTTTGGCATGGGATGTACCGGCGCGAGGTGCACGATTGCGCCCGTGCCGTACAGCGGATCGGGCCGCTGATCGAAGATGTTCGCTTCGTAGCACGTCTTGTCGGTCGGCATCTTCGGGTTGGCGCAGCGCATGTAGATGCCGCTGTTGGCATCGTGGCTTGCCCAGAACTCCACGATCAGCTGGAAGTCCTTGTAGGCGTTTTTCGAGACGAGAAAGCTGCTCTCCTTCGCCTTCTTCGCATCGGCGACGACCGCCCCACGATAGATGCGCCAGTTGGCGTCGCCGACGCGGTTCCAGTTCTTCGTGAGGCTTTCCTCGGTGCCGTCGAACAGCGTGATCCAGTTCGACGATTCGGCCTGGATCGGCGGGCGGGCGTTGCAGCCGACGAGCGCCGTCGCGACCACCAGCAGAGCGAGCAACAGACGAGTCATGGCGATCTCCCCTTTGGATGTATGCGAACGTAATTGCGCGATTAGCCTACCCCTTCTGCCGGGAATCTTCAAATTCGGCTGCCCGCGTTGCTGCGCGTCCCGCCGCCTGCTATTGTCGCGGAAGAGGGGCGGGCGACAAGAAACGACGTGTTTTTTCCCTACCGCGCGCGGATTGCGCTCTTTCACACGCCGGTGCTCACGATACTCGTGTGCGCGCTCTGCTTCGCCATATTCGCGGCGCAGTACAGCAATCAGCGTGCGCTGTCCCAGTCGGCGAGCGCGTTCTGCGAACGGGAAAACGATCGCACGTTTCTCCGGGCGCTCAAGTGGCTCGGCGGCACGGACGATGCACGGCTCTGCACCGACTTGATGCTGCGCCTCTACCATGCCCGCGACGACAGGGCCCTGCTCGCCGCGCTGGTCGAGCGCCACGCCAACCGCAGGATTGCGGGTGAGCTTGCCGGCCACTACGAGCAGGCCCTGCTCGATACCTACGCCGCCTTCCGGCTGCAGGCGCCACGCATACTCACCGCGCGCCTCTGGTACCCGCCGGATTCGTGGAATCCGCCCAGGATGCTGAGCGCATCGGTGTCCCATGGCAGCTGGGCGCACCTCATGGGGAACCTGTTCTTCTTTTACGCCTTCGCGGCGACGATCGAGATCCTGCTCGGGCCGATTCTCTTCATCGCCGTTTTCATCGCGCTCGCGCTCGGAACGCACACGGTGTATTCGATCGTGATGATGAACAACGCGCTCGCGCTGCCGACCGTGGGACTCTCCGGGGTGGTGATGGGGATGATCGCGCTCTTCGTCTATTTCATTCCGAAGGCGCGCATAAGCTGCTTTCTATGGCTCGTCGTGTTCTACCGGCGCTTCGCAGTGCCGGCCTGGATACTCGCGGCGTGGTACATCGGCTGGGATCTTTACAGCGAGCTGCGGGGGGCGGACACGCGGGTCAACGTGATCGCGCACCTTTCCGGCGCTGCGATCGGGTTTCTGCTGGGGTTCTCGCTGTTCCGCAGAAAGCGCCACTGGGCGCAGGAACTGGTGCAGGACAAGGATTGACCGGTCGTCTTCCCGGCGTACGCCGGGATCCAGAAACAGCGCTCTGGATTCCGGCTTGCGCCGGAATGACGGCGTGGAACTTACTCGTCGCGGCCGTAGTGAATGCGCCGATACGGCAGCGTGATGACGCTCCGCGCGATCCGCACGTCGACCATCATCGGGCACGGATTCCTGAGCCACTCCAGCGCCGCCGTCCGCACGTCTTCCGCGCTCCTTGCGAGCGCACCCTTGCCGCCGAATGCCTTCGCCACCGCGCCGAGATCCGGCGTCGGGATCGTCGAAAGCTCGGGGTTCATGCCGTGCGCATCCATCTTGTAGTACTCGGAGCCGAGCGCCTGGTTGTTCATCACGACGACGAGGAGCGGCATGTTGTACCGCACCATGGTCTCGAACTCCGCAAGGTGCATCATCACGCTCGCGTCGCCGTCGACGAGGATGCCGGGCTTGTTGCCCATGGCGAGCACCCCGCCGATCGCCGCCGGCAGCATCTGCCCGATGCAGCCGAAGAAGTGGCTCGCGAGCACGAGCGAACGCTGGCGCCGGAACAGTATGTTCGAGAATCCCGCGGTGCATCCGCTGCCGGTAAAGAGCATGACCTCCGCCGGAATCACTTCATCGAGCATGTTGACGACCTCGCGTGGGTCGGCATAACCCGGCTCGATCAGGAATTCCGTGCGATCCTCGAAGTGACCGGCGAGGCGCTTCCTGATCTCCGGCGTGCGCAATCCCGTCGATCTGAAGCCGCGCTTTTCCAGCACGCGCAGCAGCGCCTCGACGCCGGCCTTCGCGTCGGCGTTCACATACACGTCCGCCGACTTGCCCCCGAACATCATGACGTGCGGCTTCACATCGATGTGCACGAACTTCGCCTCGGGATAGAGGTAGCCGTGCTCGGTCGTGTAGCGGTTCAGGCTTGCGCCGATGCCGATCACGCAGTCGGCTTCCTCCATGAGCTGGATCGCCGTGCGGGTGGCGTAGAGCCCCGAGACGCCGATGTGGAACGGATCCTCGCTCAGCCACGTCTTCGCCATGAGCGAAGTGGTGATGAGCGCGCCGGTCCGTTCCGCGAGCGCGAGGATCTCCTTGCCGGCGCCGGACCAGCGCGCGCCGCGCCCGACGAGAATGATCGGCTTGCGGCTTTTCTCGATCACGTCGGCGGCGCGCTCGATCGAGTCGGGATCCGGCAGCACCCGCCGCGACATGTAGATCGTGGAAGACGGCCGGTACGGCTCGTCGTCGTCGAATTCCTTCTGCTGGATGTCCATCGGACAGCTCAGCATGATGGGGCGCGACTCGAGCTTCGCGAGGTAGAACGCCTTGCGCACGACATCATCGGTCGCCTCGGGCGAATTGAGGCGCACGAATCCCGCTTCGCAGGCTGAGGCGAAGCGCCCGTTGTCGAAGCGCTGGTTGTATTCGTCGTCGCTCGTCGGTTGCTCGCCGCAGAACGCGACGATCGGCGATTCGGCGCGCGCTGCCGTGACGAAAGCGGTGGCGAGCTGCGAGACGCCGGGGCCGCACGTCGTCGTCGCCACTCCGGGCGTGTGCGAGACGCGCGCCCAACCGTCCGCCATGCCGAGCCCCGCGCCTTCGTGGCGCACTTCGAGCGCCTTGACGCCGATCCTGTCGAGCTCGTACATCCAGTACATGTTGGCGTCGCCCATGATGCCGAAGAGATGCGTCACGCCCTCCGCGGCGAATGCCTGCGCCAGTCTCTGGTATACCTTCATGCCCTCTCTCCCGTGGTTGTGTGGCTCCGCGGCCGCTTACGGATTCGTGGACGTGGCGCGCGCTCCGCAGCGCGCGGCGAGCCGCTCTGAGAAATCGGCGGTCATGCGCTTCGCGACGAGCTTCGCGCCGCTCTCCACCAGCGTCGCCAGGCGGCCCGTCACTTCGACTTCCGCCGTGATCAGGATGGTCGAGCCTGTTGCGGCTTCCTGCCCGTCCACCTTGAAATGCATCTTCGCGCGCACGCGCGTGCCGCCCTGATTGTCCTTGCCGCGCGCGTTGACGTTGCCTGCTAACGCGGCCGCGTCGAGCTCGAGCGCGACGCGCGCCTGGAACTTGACCTTCGCCGGCCCGAACTTGACGACGAGCGTCCCATCGAACGACCCATCCTCGTGCTGCGCACCGAGCGCGGCATCGGGTACGCACTCGACCACGGCGTGCGGGTCGGAGAGGATCTCCCACACCGTGGACGAGCCGGCCGGGACGTCGATGCGCTCGTTGATCTCGATCATGGTGGGGGCCGATTATAGAGAGCGGCCCGCTTCCGCGCCCTGCCAAGTCCACTTTATGGGCGGCTGTGTGGTTCGACAGGCTCACCACGAACGGCCTTCCACTGGTGTGCGCCGTTCGCCCTGTATCGTCTGCCCTGAGCCCTTGGCCAGGCTCGGGACAGGCTCGCGAGAGCGAAGTCGAAGGGCCTGCTGTCTAATTTTCCGCGGGCCCGTCGTCGCGGCCGGGCACCAGAAACTCGAGCGCATTGCGCTCCGCTTCGATGACGATCCGCGCCGGCTTCCTGACTGAGCGATGCTCCTTTCCGGGAAAAAGCGCGTCGTCGACATGGAGATCGAAGCCGGTCCACTCGATCTCGATGCGCTTCGCCTTGAGCGCTTCGAAGTCCGGGGGGCGCGTCACGCCGTCCTGCCACGTCTCGAGGCAGCGATCGAGCTTGCGCCGGTCACGCGCCTTGATCAGCACGACGTCGAGCTTGCCGTCGTCGCTCACGCTGTCGGGCGCGAGATAGAGATTGGGCCCGACGTATTCCATGTTCATCGCTTCGAACAGCAGGAACTCGCCCGAAATCTCTTCGCCGTCCACCTCGATGTCGAGAGGCAGCGGCCGGCACGCCTTGAGGCGCTCGCGCAGGATCTGCTGCGCGTAAGTCGCGCGCGCTTCGGCGTCCTTCAGGTTTTCCAGCGTGGGGTGCTCATCGGCTTCCGGCATGGTGATGGCGAAAAGCCCCGCGCCTGCGCCTTCGATGAAGTGCTGCTTTCCCCACGGCGCGCGGATGACGCCCGCGTCGAAGCGCCTGCGCTGCGCCTTCTTCCAGCACGCCACGAGTTCCTCGAGCGGGAGGTGCCGTACGCCGAGCGATTTGGAGATGTTGTTGGCGGTCCCGAGCGGCAGGACTGCGATGGGGATGCGGCGCCCCATGATCTCGCGCGCGACCTGCACCACCGTGCCGTCGCCGCCCGCGACCGCGACGAGGTCCGCACCGTCCTTCAGCGCGCTTTTCCACTTCCGGCTGCGCACCGGGCAGTATTCGACCTCGTGGCCCGCGTCACGGATGAGCCGCTTGAGCGCCTGCTCGCCGGGCGCGGATTCGTCGCCCGCCGCCGGGTTGTGGACCAGCACGACCTGCATCGGATGGAACCCTCCCCGGAAAATGGAAACCAAACATGAGACATGACCATGCGCATACTGGTTTCCAACGACGACGGCGTGTACAGCCCGGGACTTGCGGCGCTCGCCGAGGCCGCCTCCGAATTCGGCAAGGTGCGCGTCATCGCACCCGACGTGGAGATGTCCTCCGCGGGCCACTCGATCACGGCCTGGCGGCCGCTCAGCTACAAGCACACGCCGCTCGGCGATATCGAGGCGTATCGCGTGAACGGCACGCCGGCGGATTGCGTGGCGCTCGGCGCTTCGCGGTGGGAAGGCACCGACATCGTGCTTTCCGGCATCAATCTCGGCAGCAACGTCGGCCACGGCATCTGGCACTCCGGGACGCTCGCGGCGGCGAAGCAGGCGGCGCTGATGGGGCTGCGCGGCATCGCGCTCAGCATTCCGGTGCCGAAGGATCAGCCGGACTTCGCCAGGCTCAAGCCGTCGATCCGCGAAGTGCTGGAGCTGCTGCTGCCCGACAAGTCGCTCACGCTCGTCAACGTCAATTTTCCGCACGAGAAGCCGAAAGGCATCCGGTGGACGCGGCAGTCGATCCGCCTCTACGACGGCAAGGTGCTGCCGGGCGAGGATCCGATGGGGCGCAAGCACTACTGGTTCACGGTCGTGCCCATCACCGAGACCGACGAGGGCACCGACCGCTGGGCGCTGGAGCAGGGCTACATCTCGATCACGCCGTTGCGCCTCGATCTCACAGACGAAGAGAAGCTGCGGGCCATGCAGGCGCGGCATTCGCGCCGGGCGGCCGTTGCGAGCGGCTCGCCGGCCCGCGCCAGAACGGCTGAACGCTCAAGGAGTTAAGGCGGCGGTTCGACCGCCGCGCAACTTCGGCGGCGGCCCGCGGTCAGACCAGCATCGCGCGCAGCTCAAGCTTTCGCAGCACCATCCAGCACGGAGCGCTCCGGCGCTCATCAATGCAAAGGAAGCTTCGTGAACAACATCATCTACATCATCGGCCTGATCGTCGTCGTCATCGCGATCCTGTCCTTCTTCGGTTTGCGATGAGGGGTTGAGCCGGCATACCCGCCGCGCGGGAGAGCGCGGGACGAACTCAGGCCGGCTCCATCCCTTTCTTGCGAATGACCGGCGCGGCCGCCGGCGCCTTGAGCCACGCGATGAGGGCGCGCGCCGCGGCGGGCTGTGCTGCGCGCGCGTGCAGGCCTGCCGAGAAAGCAGTGACTTCCTGTATGTCGGGCGGCAGCGGTCCGATCACGTCGATCCCCGCGACCGGCAGCAGCTCGCTCATCTGCTGAAAGCCGATCTCCGCTTCGCCGCGCGCGACCACGGCGCCCGCGGGCTCGCCCTGCACCTGCCGCACCTTGTCCCTGATCGCTTCGGCGATGCCCATGCGCTCGAAGAGCTTGCCGAGATAGATGCCGCTCGGGCCGGTCGAATAGACGACCGAGCGCGCGGCGAGGACGGCGTGCTTCAGCGCGTCGCCCGACGAAATGTCGGGACGCGGTGCGCCAGCGCGCACCGCGACGCCGATACCCGATCTCGCAAGTGGAAAGCGCTCGGCGACGATGCCGGCCTTCATGAGCTCCTCGAGAGACGCGTCGGAGAGTATGACGATGTCCGTTGTCTCGCCGCCCTTGAGCCGGGTCATCATCTGCACGCTCGGCACCCACGAATTCTCCACGCGGTGCCCGCTCGTGCGCTCGAATTCCGGCAGGAGTTCCAGATATGCCTCGCGAAAAGCTGCGGACGCCATCACTTTGATGTTCGCCATGGTGACCTCTATCGACGATGTTTCGCGAGAAATGCATAAATTGCATCGATGCAGCCGCGAGGGTTGTCGAGCGTGACGTGATGATCGGCGTGCGCGACTTCGGCTAGCTCGACATGCGGGCAGCGCGCGCGGATCTGCTCGAGTACCTGAGGTGAGATGCGCTCGCTCGTTGCGCCTTTCACGAGCAGCGCCGGAATCTTGATGTCGCCCCAGTACGGAATGCCGTCGAGCTCGGGGCGCTGGGCGTAGACGTTGCGATCGAACTTGTGGCGCCAGTCGCCTTCCGCCGCCTGGCGCGCGCTGTGGCGCGCGACGTGCTGCAGAATCTCCGGCGGCGGCGTGCTGCCCGGCGGCCGCAGGCGAAAGCGCGCGATGAACTCGTCCAGCGTCGGGTGCGGGCGACTCGGGCGGTTGCCGACTTCGCGCATCGCCGCGAGGCGCTCCTCGGACATGCGCATGGTCGTGTCGATGATGACGAGCTGCGCGACACGTCCGGGATGCGTCGCCGCGTAGAGGAGCGACACCATGCCGCCCATCGAGTGCCCGACGAGCACGAAGTCGCGCAGATCGAGCTTCGCGACCACTTCGTTCAGATCGGCCGCGTAGTCTTCGTAGCGGTACGACGGGGGATGCAGCCACGCGCTGTCGCCGTGGCCGCGCTGGTCGAGCGCGCGCACGTGATAATCGAACGTGAATCCCGGCGCGACGAAATCGAACCAATGGCCGTGCGCAGCGCCGCCGTGCAGGCACAGCATCGCCGGGCGACCCGCGGTGCCGTAATCGAGGTAGTGAAGGCGCGTCGCGCTCGTTTCGACGTAACCGCTCGTGTACGGCGCCGGCTGCGGCGCCGCGCTCCCTGCTTCGCGGTTCACTTCAGGAAGCGAGCGCGGCGACGGTGAGCCCCCGCACGTTGTTCTTCTCGATGAGCTGAGCGACGAGGCCCGAGCGCTTCACGTCCTCGGCGAACTCGCGCAGGTACTGTGCGCCGGCGGGCCGGCCCTTCGGGGTCCCGATCGCCTGCTGAACCGCGGTGAAGCGCCCGTCGAGTATGCGCGAGCCGGGCAGATTCTGCTGGTCGGTGATGAGCCGCGGCTTGAGCCCCGCGAGCGCGTCGAGCCTGTCATCGACGAAGCGCCTGAAGACGTTGTCCATGCCGGTCTCGCGCACCAGCTCCGCGTGCTTGAGATTGCGCGTGAGATATAGATCGTACGCGCTCTTGCCCGAAATCGCGATGCGGACACCCGGGCGATCGACCTCGTCGATGGTGCGGATCGCTGAGCCGGGCGGCACGAGATAGGTCGCCTCGATCTCGACGTAGGCAGCGGTGAAGTCGATTTCGTTCGCGCGCTGGGGTTCCGCCCCGAGAAATCCGACGTCCCACGCGTTCGACTTCGCGGCGTCGGCGAGCTTGCCCGGAGACTCGTAGGCGATGATCTCCGCGGGCACGCCGAGCCGGCGCGCGAGCTCGCGCCCGAGATCCACGGCGACGCCGCCGTGCTCGCCGGTCTTCGGATCGGTGCGCGTCAGCAGAAAATTGGAGAGGTTGATGCCGACGCGCAGCTTCCCGGTCGGCGCGAGTTCGGAGCGTGCAGCAGCGGAGGGTTGAGCCATGATGTCCCGATCGGTTACGAATGACGAGATGCGCAGTCTACTCGATCTTGATCCCCGCCGACTTGAAGACCGTCTTGTAGTTCTCGATCTCGGCCTTGAGGAGCTTCCCCAGCTCGGCGGAACCGAGGCTCGCGGCCTCGAGCCCCTGCTTCAGCATCTGCTCCCGGGTATCGGCGGCACTCGCGATCGCGAGCAGCTCGGATTCGAGACGCTTGAGTACCGCGGGCGGCGTGCCGCGCGGCGCGAAGAATCCGAGCCACAGCGTGACGTTGAACCCCGGATAGCCCGACTCCGCGACCGTCGGCACGTTGGGCACGGATTCCGAGCGCCTGGCGGAGCTGATCGCGAGCGCCTGGATGCGCTTCGCGGTGACGTGCGGCAGCAGCGGCGGCAGCGCGCCGAACAGCGCCTGCACTTCACCCGCCAGCACCGCGGTCGTCGCCGGGCCGTTGCCCTTGAACGGGATGTGCGCCATGTCGAGTCCCGCTTTCGTGGTGAGGGTCGCCATGACGAGATGCGTCGTTGTCGCCGTGCCGGCGGAGCCGTAGTTGAGCTTGCCGGGCCGCTGCTTCGCGTATGCGATGAACTCGCCCAGCGTCTTCACCGGCACGCTCGAGTGCACGACGAGAAGGTAGGGCGCGTTGGCGACGAGCGCGATCGGCGCGAAGTCCTTCACCGGGTCGTAGCGCAGCTTGGGATACGCGGCGACCGCGATCGCGTGGGTCGTCGTGGTCCCCATGGTGAGCGTGTAGCCGTCGGCGTTCGCTTTCGCGGCCAGCTCGGTGCCGAGCGTGCCGCCGGCGCCGCCGCGGTTGTCGATGATCACCTGCCCGCCGAGGCGCTCGCCCAGCTTTTGTCCGACGATGCGCGCCACGGTATCGGTGTTGCCGCCGGGCGCGAAGCCGACGATGAGGCGGATCGGCTTGCTGGGATAGGACTGCGCGCTGACGGATGCAGCGCATGACATCGCGATGGCCGCGATCAGTGCACGACGGAAAGCTTTCATTTCTCTCCCCTCGGTTGGTGCGGCGCGCGGCGCCCCGCCCGGCTTTACCGGCAAAGGCGAAATCGTTTATCGTCGGCACCTTACCAATACGGGCGCGGGTTGACAATGCGCGTTGCGTTCATCGGATACGGCGAAGTCGCGAGCGCGTTTTCGACGGCGCTCGTGGCGCGCGGTAACGAGGTCGTCGCGTACGACGTCCTCATCGAGCAGCCGGACGGGCGCGAGCGCCTGAAGCGCCGCGCCGGCGACCTCGAGGTTGCGTTCTGCACACTGGCCGACGCGGTGTGCGATTCCGCGTACGTGCTCTCCACGGTCACGACCAGCGTCGCGCTCGAAGCCGCGCGGAGCTGCGTGCCCCATCTCGGTTCGGGGCAGACCTACGTCGATTTCAATGCGACCGATCCGGCGCTCAAGCTCGATATCGCGCGCATCGTCGCGCCGAGCGGCGCGGCGTTCGTGGAAGGCGCCGTGCTCGGGGCGGTCGGCGTGACGGGCGCCAGGACCGAGATCCTGCTCGGCGGCCCGCATGCGCGGCGCGCGGAAGGCGATCTCGCCGGCAAGCTCGGCCTCAATGCGCGCTACTACAGCGAGGACATCGGCAAGGCGTCGATGTTCAAGATGCTGCGCAGCGTCTTCTCGAAGGGGCTCGAAGCGCTGCTGATCGAGTTTCTCGCGGCGGGCGAGCGCGCGGGGATCCGCGAGGACCTGTGGCGCGAAGTGACCGAGCTCTTCCGGCAGCACCCGTTCGAGAAGACCGCGTCGAACTGGGTGCGCACGCATGCGACGGCGCACGCGCGCCGCTATCACGAGATGAAGCAGGTCGAGAACGTGCTGCGCCAGATCGGCATCGAGCCCACGATGACCGCGGCGACCGTGGCGTTCTTCGAGCGTTCGGGGCGCCTCGGACTCAAGGATGCATTCGCGACTACTCCGCACGGCATGGATGAGGTCGTGCGCCATTTCAACGAGCATTTGCGCAGAGGAAAGCACGCGGCATGAAGAGAAACCGCATGAAGGAAAAGCTCAAGGCCGGCGAGCCGGTGTTCGGCGTGTCGGTCATGATCCCGTCGCCGCAGATCGTCGAGATGGCGGGCGCGGCGGGATTCGACTGGGTGCTGCTCGACTGCGAGCACGGCACGCTCACGCTGGAGAGCGTGGAACTGATGGCGATGGCGGCGGAAGCGTGCGGCATCACCGCCATCGCGCGTCCCGTCACGCGCAACGCCGAGCACATTCTGCAGGTGCTCGACCGCGGCGTCATGGGCGTGCAGGTGCCGCACGTCAACACGGCGGAGGAAGCGCGCGAGGTCGTCGCCGCGGTGAAATATCATCCGCAGGGCAGGCGCGGGCTCGCCGCCGGCACGCGCTCGGCCGTTTACGATTCCATCGGGACGCTGTCCGACTACGTGAAAGCGGCGAACGAGGCGACGCTGATCGCGATCCAGCTCGAGGACGAGCCCGCGATCCGCAACATCGACGAGCTGCTCAAGGTGGACGACATCGACGTCTTCTTCATCGGCCCGTCCGACCTTTCGCAGTCGATGGGCTATCCCGGCAATCCGAAAGCACCGCCAGTGGCGCAGGCGATCGAGTCGAGCTTTCGCAAGATCGTCGCGGCGGGGCGCACGCCCGGGACGCCGGCCACCGCGGAAAACGTGCGCGAGGTGGTGGAGAAGGGCGTGCGCTACATATATACCCATCTGCCGCGCCTGCTCTCGAGTGCCGCGAAGACTTATCTCAAGAACGCCCGCGGCTGAACTCGGGGACAGACCCGGAATTCCGGGTCTGTCCCCGAATTATTGCTTGATGCCTGCGGACTGGATCAGCTTCGCCCAGCGGCTCACGTCCTGCTCGGTGTAGCGCTTCAGTTCCTCGGGCGTCATCACGACCGGCTCGAGGCCCTGCCCGCCGAGGCGCTCCCGGCTTTCTGGGTCGTTCAGCACCTGCGCGATATCGGTGTTGAGCTTTTTGACGATTGCGACCGGAGTGCGCGCCGGCGCGAAGATGCCGTACCAGGTGACGAGCTCGAATCCCGGAACGGTTTCCGCGATCGGCGGCGTATCGGCGATCACGGCCGAGCGCTTGGTGCCGCCGGTGCCGAGCAGCCGCAACCGTCCCGCCTTCACGTGCGCGAGCACGGTCGGCATGCTCGTGAACATGACCTGCACCTGTCCCGAGATCAGATCCGTCATCGCCGGCGCGGTGCCCTTGTAGGGCACGTGCACGAGCTTGACGCCCGCGAGCGCCTGGAAGAGTTCGCCGCCCAGATGGGGCGAAGTGCCGGTGCCGACGGACGCGAAATTGAGCACGCCGGGCTTCGCCTTGGCGAGCGCGATCAGCTCGCTCACCGATTTCGCCGCGACCGAGGGGTGAACGACGAGCACCTGCGGGCTTTGCACGAGCATCGCGACCGGCGCGAAATCGCGATGCGGATCGTACGGCACCTTGGGCAGCATGAGCGGCGCGAGGAAGGTGCCGCCGCCGGTGCCGAAAAGCAGCGTGTAACCGTCGGGTGCGGCGCGCGCGACGATCTCGCTGCCGATGATGGTGCCCGCGCCCGGGCGATTGTCGACGACGACCTGCTGCTTGATGAGCGGCGCGAGTTTCTGTCCCACCAGGCGTCCGACGAAATCCGTCGGCCCTCCGGGCGGATACGGGATGACGAGCCGCACCGGCTTGGTGGGATACGGCTGCGCCGCGAACGCCTGCGCCACGACACTCATGAGAACTGCGCTCAACGCGCAAAGCGCCTTCATGATCCCTCCCTGCACCGAAAACAGCTCGTCACTGCGATTTCGCAAGGCCGAGCTCGGTCAGTATCGTCTTGAGATAGCCGTGCTCGCGCTCGATCTCCGCGCGCAGCTTGTCGCCGACAACGAAGACCGGTGTCCAATAATTCTTCTCGAGGTCCGCTTTCCATTCCGGGGTATCGGACATCCTGCGCAGCGCTTCTTCCCAATAGCGGAGCTGGGCCGGGGTGAGCCCTTTCGGCGCATAGATCGCGCGCCAGTTGCCGTAGACGACGTCGAGACCCTGCTCCCGCCAGGTCGGTGCGGTCGCGAGCGGACCGCTCGCGAAGCGTTGCGGCCCAGCAACGGCAAGCACGCGCATCCGTCCGTTCGCGACGTGACCGGCTGCGTTGGTCGCGCCGACCACTACGACTTCGATGTGTCCGCCCAGTGCCGAGGTGATCGCTTCCGCCGAGCCCTTGTACACGACCGGCTTGAGATCGCGCACGTTGCTGCCGAGCGCTTTCACGAGCAGGCCTGCTGCGACGTGGCGGCTGCCCCCGAACGTGTTGGCGAAGCCGACGACGACCGTGCGCGGATCCTTGCGCAGACGCTCCGCGAGATCCCGCCCGGCCTTCAACGGAGAATCGGTCTGCACCGCGAAGACGGCGTAGTCCTCGTAGAGCTGCGCGACCGGCGTGAAATCGTGAAACGTCAGCGTGCTGGAGCCGACGAGATTGTTGCTGAGGAGGTTACTGCTGCCGATGGCGAGATAGTGCGCGTCGCCGGCGCGTTGCGCGACGTAGGTGTAGGCGATGCTGCCGCCGCCGCCCGGCCGGTTGATCACCGTGATCGTCGTCGGCACGAGCTTGTGCTCGGAGAGGATGCGCTCCATGGCGCGCGCGGTCTTGTCGTTGCTGCCGCCGGGCGCGGAGCCCGCGACGATCTCCACGTTTTTCTGTGGCGCCCAAGCCTGCGCCGAAGCGACGCTGCCTGCGAAGGCAAGCGTGAGCGCGAAGCAAAGGCGTACTTCGAACCTCATTGCCGTATCTCCTCCAGACAGGGCGCGGTGGCTCGCGCATCATATTCCGCCGCATGCGGCCCGCCAAGTCGCGATCGCGTTTGCCCGGGCGCGTGCCGTCGCGGTAACCTTGGCTCAAGATCAACGTGTGGGGTTCGAGCATGAACGGCGCGCACAGCCTCGTCCGCACGCTCGTCGCGAACGGCGTGAACGTGTGCTTCACCAATCCCGGCACCTCCGAGATGCATTTCGTCGCAGCGCTCGACAAGGTGGAAGGCATGCGCTGCGTGCTCGGGCTGTTCGAAGGCGTCGTGACCGGCGCGGCCGACGGCTACTACCGCATGACGGGCCGGCCCGCGTGCACGCTGCTCCATCTCGGCCCCGGGCTCGGCAACGGGCTCGCGAACCTGCACAACGCGAAGAAGGCGCGCTCGGGCATCGTCAACATCGTCGGCGAGCACGCCACGCACCATCTCGAGCACGACGCGCCGCTTACCGCCGACATCGCGGGCATCGCGGGTCCGGTGTCGCATTGGGTGCAGACGGCCGCGAGCGCGCGCAGCCTCGCCGCGGATTGCGCCGCCGCGATCCAGCAGGCGCGCACGCCGCCGGGGCGGATCGCAACCCTCATCGCGCCGGCGGACACGGCATGGGGCGAGGCCGAAGCGCCGGCGCGCGCGGAAGCCGCGCCTCAGCGCAAGGCGGTCGCGACCGAGGCGATTGCGGCCGCCGCACGCGCCTTGACGCGCGGAGAGCCGGCGATGCTGCTCCTTGGCGGGGCTGCGTTGCGCGGAGGCGCGCTCGAAGACGCGGGGCGGGTGGCGGCAAAGACGGGCTGCCGGCTGCTCTCCGAGTACAACAACGCGCGCATGGAGGGCGGAGCGGGGCGCGTGCGGGTGGACCGGCTGCCATATCCGGTCGATCAGGCGCTGGAAACACTGAAAGGCGTGCGCCAGCTCGTGCTGGCGGGGGCCAGAGTGCCTGTGTCTTTCTTCGCGTATCCCGGGAAGCCGAGCGTGCTCATACCCGAAGGGTGTACCGTCACCCCACTCGCCGGCGTCGAGGAGGATCTCGCCGGCGCGTTGTCCGGGCTCGTCGCTGCACTCGACGCGACGCGTCTCTCCCCGGCGCACGTGAACGATCTCAGGCGCCCTGCGCTGCCCTCGGGCAAGGTCACGCCGGAGGGTATCGCGGCGACGCTTGCGGCGCTGCTCCCCGACGAAGCGGTCGTAGTCGACGAGTCGGTCACGACGGGAAGGAATTTCGGCCCCGCGATGGCGAGCGCGCCGCCGCACGACTGGCTCAACATCATGGGCGGCTCGATCGGCTGGGCGCTGCCGGCGGCGACCGGTGCCGCGATCGGCGCGCCGGAGCGCAAGGTGGTGGCGCTGGAGGGCGACGGCAGCGGCATGTACACGCTGCAGGCGCTGTGGACCATGGCGCGCGAGGGGCTCGACGTGACGGCGGTGGTGCTCGCCAATCGCTCCTATCAGATCCTGCACACCGAGCTGCGCAACATGGGCGCCGGCACGCCGGGGCAGCGCGCGGCGGACATGCTGACGCTCGATCGTCCCGATCTCGACTGGGTTGCGCTCGCGCGCGGGCTCGGTGTGGAAGGCGGGCGCGCGACGACGCTCGACGAGTTTTCGTCCGAGCTCGGGAAAGCGTTCGCGCGGCGCGGCCCCTACCTCGTCGAACTGGTGTTCTGACCCACATCATCGTTGCGCTTTCCGGTCTTCGCGGACATTTCGTGCTTGGAGCGCGGGGGCCTTGCGGCTACACTTGCGCGGTGCGCGCGATCGCGTCGATGCGCGCCACGGTGCAGCAATTTTTCAGTCGCTCATTTCCATTAAAAGATGCCTACATTCGGATCCGACAGACCGCAAAAGAGATTTCCAGGAATCATCGTTCTCGTCGCAGTCGTCCTCGCCGTGCTGATCGGCGGCGCCTACTACCTCGCTCCACGCCTCGAACGGGAAGCGCCGCAGGTCGCGCTCAAGCCCGACACCGACGTGCTGGGCCGCGCACCGCTCGAGATCGCCGTCACCGACGTAGGCACGGGCCTCAAGTCGGTGACGGTGACGCTTGCGGCGGGCGGGACCGACCGCACGCTCGCTTCCGAGCAGTACGCCGAGCCCGCGAAAGAGAAGCGATTCGCGCTCGATCTTTCCAAGCTCGGCGGCGTCAAGGAAGGCCCGGCGGTTCTGCGCGTGAGCGCGCGCGACGCTTCGCTCTGGAAATTCTTTGGCGGCAACGAGACCGTCTTCGAGAAGTCGCTCACGATCGACATCACGCCGCCCACGCTTGCGCTCGTCGCCGATGATCGTTACATCACGTTCGGCGGCGCGGGCGCGATCGTGTACAAGCCTTCGCCCGATACCGTGACGAGCGGGGTGCGGATCGGCGAGTATTTCTTCCCCGGCTTTCCGGGCCAGGTGAAAGGCCAGCCCGACCACTACCTCGCCTTCTTCGCGCATCCCTATAACGTGCCGACGAGCGCCAAGGCGGTGTTGGTCGCGACCGACAAGGCGGGCAATACCCGCGAGATGCCGCTGGTCTATGAGCTCCGCGGCGCGAAATACCGCAAGAGCACGCTCGCGATATCGGACAGCTTCATCCAGACCAAGGTCGCGCCGCTCCTGAACGATGTCGGCGCGCGGCAGGGCTCGCTGCAGGAGGTCTTCATCGCGGTCAACAGGCGCCTGCGGAAGGAGAACGAGGACCGGATCACCGCGATCACGAAAAAGGCGACGCCTTCGATCCTGTGGAGCGGCGCGTTCGTGCAGTTGAGCAACTCCAAGGTCGAGGCCAACTTTGCCGACGAGCGCACCTACACCTTCAACAACGCGACGATCGACACCGCGTATCACCTGGGATACGACCTCTCGGTGACACGGCAGTATCCGGTCGAGGCGGCGAACAGCGGCACCGTCGCCTTCGTCGGCGATCTCGGCATCTACGGCAATACCGTCATCCTCGATCACGGGCTCGGCCTCTACACGCTGTACGCGCACCTGAGTTCCATCGATGTGAAGGAGGGCGAGTCGATCAGGCAGCGCCAGATCCTCGGCCGGACCGGCGAGACCGGTCTTGCCGCGGGCGATCACCTGCACTACGGGGTGTATCTGCACGGCGTGGCAGTGCTGCCGGTGGAGTGGTGGGACGAGAAGTGGATCAACGACAACATCCGCCCCAAGCTCGAGGGCCTGAGCGGCGAGGCGATCGCCGAAATGCAGCAGCCGAAAGCGCCGCGCAAGGCCGCACAAAAACGCCGACGCTGATCGGAGTTGTACGTGGACTGCCATAACGTCATGCCGGCGAAAGCCGGCATCCAGCAATGCTGATTTGACGCTCGTTTCCTGGACACCGGCTTTCGCCGGTGTGACGAACTGTCATGTCGGGCGCTCGAGTGCAGGCGTCCTTTCGTCGGATCGACGCGGCTCCCTCCTCAGCGCTTCTTGCCGAGCCGCGCGGCCACGACGTGGAGGCTTCCTTCGTCCTCGGATCCGGTGCTTCGCGGGTAGGCGCGCACCGACTGCAGCAGCTTCTGTCCCGTCGTCTCGTCCACCAGCCGCGCGAGCCTGATGCCGGTGACGCGCATCAGCGCGATCTCGGCGAGGCTCAGTATCCGGCACCCGCGCTCGAGATGCCCCCCGAACGCCTGGTTGCGGTCCGAGAGCACGATATGTGAGTGCACCCGATAGTCTGCGATCACGCCGCTCATGGCGAGAATCTCGACGCCGCGCGGGCGCGTGCGCCGGTAGAACCTGCGCGGCGGAAACGAGGCGCCGACCGCGCCGCTCACCGCGAAATCGGTGAGGCTGCCGAACCCGGTGAGGATCACGCCCTCGCGGATCCGGTGCTGCCGGCAGATCTCCTCGATCGACTCGAGCAGCAGCTCGCCGTACGCGAGCCGCACCACCACGACCCCTCCCGGGCGCGCGCCGCCCGCGACCATTCTTTTTGCCGCCATCGCTCACCTCCACTTGAGAGGTTCGGACATTACGACGGATATCGCGCGGGAGTAAAGCCCGAGCAAGCACGAAGCGCCGCGGCGACTCACGGCACGCCTCGTGCAGACCGCGGTCGCTTCGTGGCGCGAAGATGCGCCAGCTCGCTCATGCGCCGGGCATCGTCGGCCGCCTCCTTGAGCAGCCACGCGCGGAAGGTGGCGATCTTCGGCAGTTCCGCGGAGGCTTTCGGGCAGACGATCCAGTAGGCATACGGCGCCTCGATCGATTGCGGAAACGGCCTGACCAGTCTTCCCGCGAGCAGATCCCACGAGGCGAGCGCGGTGCGCGCGAGCGCGATGCCCTGTCCGTCGACGGCGGCGTCGATCGCCATGCTCGACTGATTGAAGACGATGCCGCGTCCGACATCCACGCCTTCGACCTTTGCTTTTCTCAGCCATTCCGCCCAGTCGTCGCTGCGATCGGTATGGAGCAGCGTGTGATGCCGGATGTCGTGCGGTGCACGCAGCGGATGGCGCCCCTCGAGCAACTTGGGGCCGCACACCGGAAACAGTTCCTCCGTGCAGAGCCGCGTCACGTCCAGCCCCGGCCATTGCCCGTCGCCGTGGCGGATCGCGAGGTCGATGTCCTCGCGCGCGAAATCGACGTGGTGGAGCGAAGCGCTGATGCGCAGATCGATGCCGGGATGCGCCTCGGAGAACCGCCGCAGCCGGTGCACGAGCCACTTGGTCGCGAAATTGGGCGAGGTCGTTACGGTCAGCGCGCCGGACGCCTGGCGCTGCAGCAGCCGCTCCGTGCCCGAGCCGATCCGGTCGAAAGCGTCGCGCACGACGTCCTGATAGAAGCGCCCCGCCTCGGTGATGAGGAGCCGTTGCCGCTCGCGCCGGAAGAGGCGCACGCCGAGCTCGTCTTCGAGCGCCTTCACCTGCTGGCTCACCGCGCCCTGGGTGACGCACAGCTCGTCCGCTGCCCTGGTGAAGCTCTCGTGACGCGCCGCGGCTTCGAACGCCTTGAGCGAGTTGAGCGCGGGAAGTCGGCGTCGCACGCGCCCTCCGATCATTAGAAATACTGGGTCATGCCCCAGAACGTATCGATTGCGTTCCGGACCAGTCTACTCCATTATCCGCGGCCATCGGTAGCCGGCGGCATGAGGCGCAGGATCCCGAGAAAAAGTAGGTGTGGCAGCCTTGCTGCCAGCCGGGTCTTCAGCAGGCACCCGGTCCTTGAAGGACGATGGAGTCCCAAGCGCTGCTCCGACCTTTGCGGGAAAGGAGTGTGCTCGTGGCTCAGTCCATCGCTTTTCGCAGGTACCGTCTCATCCTGCTCGCCGCGCTCGCTGCGACGACGGCGTGCAATGCGGGGCTCGACCCGCAAGCGGCGACCCTGGCACAGGCAGATCGGGAATCGACCCAACTTCACAAGCGCTATAAGGAGGACGAGCGTTACGCGCTGCGGATACGCACCGACACCGCGCGCGGACGGATATGGATGCTCGGCACCGGTTACCAGGTGCGCATCTACGATCAGGAGAGCAAGCGGCTGCTGCGTCAGATCCGGCTCCCGGGGTGGCTGGTCGTAAAGACTCCGTGCATGCCCGATCTCGTGCTCGATCGAACGGGGTCGGCCTATGTGTCGAGCAACGTGAGTGCGTGGCTCTGGCGCATCGATGCGGCGAGCTTCCAGGTATGGGTTCACGAAGTCAGAATGCCGGGGAGAGAGGCGCTCGATGTCGGTTTCGGCGCGCTCGCATTCGATCGCAAGGGCGCGCTCTACGGCCTTGCACCCTCCGGCAGCTCGATCTGGGCGATCGATGTGGTCAACGCGAGCGCAAGCATAATGGAGACGCATCTGCCGCCTCTCGACGCGTGTGAGCTGACGGCGCAAACGCTGGATCGGCTCGAAGCGCGGCGCTAGCAGAAATCGGTCCCATGATCGGCTCTTCGTCATGCCGGCGAAAGCATGCCCCGGCATGTTTCAAGCCGGGGCCGGCATCCAGTGAGTCGTTGATCGGGTCGACGCTCGTTACCTGGACACCGGCTTTCGCCGGTGTGACGGTTCATTTTTCAACGAGCTAATCCGCAAAACGTAATCTGCCATGGAGAGAATATGAACGCTGCCATCACTGCTAGTGAATTGAAGTCGCTGCTCGCCGGAGACTGTCCACCTCTCGTCATCGATGTGCGCCGCACGCCGGCATTTCGTGCCGGGTCCGAGTTGATCGCCGGAGGCTTGCGGCGCGACCCGGCCGCGGTGTCGTCGTGGGCCGGGCAACTGCCGCGGGCCGAGGAAATCGTGGTGTACTGCGTGCATGGGCACGAAGTGAGTCAGAACACTGCGCGGGCTTTGCGTGAGGCGGGCCTGCACGCGCGCTTTCTCGAAGGCGGCCTCGAGGAGGGATGGCAGGCGGGCGGCGGCGCGACGATGGCGAAGCCGAAGGAGAGCGCGACGCGGTGGGTCACCCGCGAACGCCCCAAGATCGACCGCATCGCGTGCCCGTGGCTGATCGCGCGCTTCATCGACCCCGATGCCGAGTTTCTTTATGTCCCGCCCAGGGAAGTGCTCACGGTCGCGCAGGACAGGGAAGCAGTGCCGTACGACGTTCCCGATGTCGCGTTTTCGCACGACGGCGAGCGCTGCAGCTTCGATGCCTTTCTCAGCTTCTTCCGCCTCACCGGCGATCCGGCGCTCGTGCGGCTTGCGACGATCGTGCGCGGCGCCGATACCGCGCGTCTCGATCTCGCGCCGCAGGCCGCCGGTCTCGTCGCCGTTTCGCTCGGTCTGTCGCGGAATTTCCCGGACGACCACGAGATGCTGAAGCACGGAATGGTGATCTACGACGCGCTCTACGCGTGGTGCAGGGAAGGGCAGGACGAGACGCACACCTGGAACCCGGCGGCGTACCGTTGAGCGCGCTTACTTGCGCTGGCGACCGTAGTTCGCGTTCACTTCCAGTATGCCGCGCTCGCCGAGGAGCAGGCAGCGCGAACGCTGGGAGCTGCGCAGCGTATCGGCGATGCGCCAGCGCTCGAGGCTCGCATGAAGCTCGCTTGCCGTGTGCCCATCCACATACGCGCGGGCGATGTAGATCCAGTGCGTCGGCCCCCATTCGATGCGGAAGCGATGGAGGTCATTGGAGAATTCGTACGCCACCGGAGAGCCTTCGAAGCTTCGGGAGAGCTTCTGCACGAGGCTCGCGGCTTTCTCGTTCATCGCCGTTCCTGGTCGTTCCGGGCGGCAACGCGATGTGCGGGCGTCGAGAATGTGTCACGCCTGGCAGGCGTAGAGATGGACCCGGTCGAGAAAAGCGTCGATCTCCCGCGGATCGCCGGCGAGCCCCAGGCGTTCGATCGGTGTCTGCGCGGACGATGGCATCACGGCGACCATCGGATTCCAGTTGGCGCTGAGCGTCTCGACGCCGTAGCGCTCTTCCAGGCTCGGCGGAAGCGCCGGTCGGGTGTTGCCACTCGGTGTGCGGATCATCGTCCTCTCCCCGCGTTTGTCATGCTTTGCTGGAGGGTGTGCACGATCCGTGCCAGAAGGGTCGGCGCGTGACGGATTTCACGCCGCGGCGCCCAGGGGCCGCGTCCGGAGAGGTCAATGAGGACGAGATCGTCGAAGGTCCGACGATCGCCGTCGGACCTTGCGACGCGGGGAAGATTTTCCGACGGAAGTCGGGGCCGCTACTCCCTGGTGCGGACGATCACCGCTTCGATGGTCCCGATCGGCACCACGGCATCGAAAAACTTGACCTATCAGCGCGCGAGCAGGCGCCGTACCGCCTTCAGCCGCTGCGTCGTGTCGCCCGCGAGATGCGACCAGATGATCGCATCGCGCACGAGCTTGTCCGCCATCGCATCGATCACGCCGCCTTCCGCGCGATGGATCTCGAGATTGAGCCGCGTCACGCGCTGGATCGCGTCGGTCGAGTAGTTCATCACGAGCACCGCGTTCGCGCCCTGCCGGCGATGGTCCATCTCCCACGCGGTGCGCAGCACGAAGGAACGCAGCGCCTCGGTGTGGAGATGCATTTCGTTGATCTTGAGCTGGACGAGCTGATGGTCGTAGAGCGCTTTTCCGCCGCGCCGCGCCTTCTTCGCGAACGCCATCGCCTGCTCGCACGCCGCGTCGCACACGCCGAGCGCGTTGGCGGCGAGCTCGAAATCGTTGAATTCCGCCGAGGCGCCGCTCCTCACCTTCACGCCGCCGTTCACCTGCCCGACGATGTTGGCGTGCGGCACCCGCGCGTTCTCGAAAACGAGCTCCGCATTCTGGTAGAAGCGCCAGCCGCTCTTGTTGAAGATCTTGCCGACGCGAAAGCCCGGTGTGCCCGCCGGCACCATGAAGACGGTGGTGCCGTCGCGCATCGGGACATCCGGATTGGTGCGCGCGCTCACGAAGAAGAGCTTGCCGATGCTGCCGTTCGCGATGAAAGTCTTTTCACCGTTCAACAGCCACTCGTCACCGCGGCGCTCGGCGCGCAGCCGCCAGCCGGCCTTCGGGTCGTCCTCCGGCGGGTAGCGGTTGTCGGATCCCGCGTTGGGCTCGGTGCTGCCCGCGCCCATGACAAAGGTCTCATCGGCGAGGAAGGGCTTCAGAAAGCGCTCCTTCTGGTCGCTCGTGCAGTTCTCGGCGATGAGATGGCTCCACTTCCAGTTCTGGCTGAAGGCCTTCGAGATCGCGCTGTCGCCGCGCGCGAGCTCCGCCATGACGATGCCCTGCGTTACGAAATCCGCGCCGGGGCCGCCCCATTCGCGCGGCACGGCGAGCGTGCGAAATCCGAGCCTGGACCCTTTTCTGATGATCTCCCAGTCCCACGGCGCGAAGCCGCCCTCGATCCGGTCGCGCGCGAGCGACAGGGGACGGATTTCGTCCTGCGCGAATTCCCGCGCGCGCTTCTGCCAGGCGCGCTGCTCTTCGTTGAGCGAAAAATCCATGCGATCGGTCTCTCGGCTACGGCGCCGACCGCGATTTTCTCCGAAGCAGCGCGCGAAGTCGAATGGCGGCTACGAGCCGGGCTTCTTGATGATGCCGACCGACTGCAGGAACTCCTGGTGCACCACGCGCCGCTGCGCGAGATGCTTCGCATATTCGGTGCTGTTGAGGTAGTAGTCCTCGAACATGTTCTTCTCGGCGTATTCCTTCCACGCCGCGCTCTTGTGGATCTTCTCGAACACCGATTCCATGTGTGCCGCAGCTTCCTTCGGCACGCCCGCCGGCATCGCGAAGCCGCGCCCGGTGCCGATGTGGATGTTGTAGCCGAGCTCCCGCAGCGTCGGCGCGTCGGGCACGATCGGCAGGCGCTGTGCGGACGATACGGCGAGCACGCGCAGTTTCTTTCCTTCCACCGCGGAGTAGCCTTCGCTCACGTTCTCGGTGGTGAAGTGCGTGTGGCCGCCCATCACCTGCAGGATCGCATCGCCCCCGCTCTTGAATGAGACCGCCTTGAAGCGCGCGCCGGTCTCGCGCTCGAGGAGCCACACGAGCAGGCGCCCGGAGCCGCCGGGAGACGTGACGCTCGCGACGATGGCGTCGCGCCGCGCCGCTTCGACGAGGTCCTTGAAGGTCTTGTAGGGCGACTCGGCCTGCACCATCACCGCTTGCGGATCCTGCGCGAGCATGACGAGCGGCGTGAAGTTCTCCATGCCGAGATCGAGCTCCGGCCGCAGCGAGTTGGTGAGCAGGCTGAGCGTTGCGACTGTCATGATGGTGTGCGGGTCGCCGCGCTTCCCCTTGATGTAGGTGTAGGCGATCGCGCCGCCTCCGCCCACGCGATTGAGCACGTTCACCGGCTGATTGACGAGCTTTTCGCGCGTCAGCAGCTCCGCGATGAAGCGGGCGAAGATGTCGGTCCCGCCGCCGGGGGATGTATGCACCACGAGCTCGAGCGGCTTGGACGGAAATGCCTGGGCGAACGCGGAAGGAATGGCGAGCATCCACGAGGCGATGATGGCGAGGGAACAGCGGCGCCAGACCGGAAAGTGAGCCATGGCTTCTCCTCCTTTGTGTGATGCGATTCCGGCAAAAATCTACGCCGATCGCGGCGCGTGCGCCAGTGGAGGCCCGGCATCGCGCGTGGTGGACAAGCCGCGGGCGGCGGTGATACGGTGCACGACTCGTCAGAACGATCCAAAGGAGGGCAGCATGCAACGCAAGGACATGAAGATCCGTTCCCGCGACGGCGGGGAATTCGACCTTTACCTCGTGACCCCCGATGCTGCGGGGCGCGTCCCGGCGATCGTACTCGCGTCCGCCGTGCACGGAGTGGACGGCGACATCCGGGCGATCGCCGACGAATTCGCCTCGCACGGTTATATCGCGGCTGCACCCGATCTTTTCTGGCGCACGATCCCCGGCCCGCTCAAGCGCGACGACGACCGCACCAAGGTGCGCTCCCAGCCGCGGCTGCAGCGGATCAAGGAAGGGGAGGCTGACATGGCCGATACCCTCGACGAGCTGCGCAAGCTCTCGCAGTTCAACGGCCGCGCCGCCGCGATCGGGTTCTGCTACGGCGGGCCGTATGCGATTCTCGGCCCCAAGCGCCTGGGATACGCCGCCGGCATCTCGTGTCACGGCACGCAGATGCTGGACTACATCAAGGAGCTCGAAGGCGTGAGCGAGCCGGTCTGCATCATCTGGGGCGACCGCGACCACCAGGCGCCGCCGCCGGTGCTCGAAGCGTATCGCGCCGTGCCCGCGCGCATGAAGAACGTGGAAGTGCACATCTTCCCCGGCGTGGAGCACGGCTACATGATGCGCAGCAATCCGAAGGCGTACAGCGAGCAGACGTATAAATTCTCGATGCAGCGCGCGCTCTCGATCCTGCAGGGGCTGACCGGCGAAGGCGGGCGCGAGCCGCTGCGCAAAGCATCGTAGAGTGCGCACCGCCGTCATCGGCGGCTCGCTGGGCGGGCTGACGGCGGCGCTGCTGCTGCGCGACGCCGGCCACGACGTTGCGGTGTTCGAGCGCTCGCCCGTCGCGCTGACGGGTTTCGGCGCCGGGATCGTCGCGCACGAAGTGAGCCTGCGCTATTTCCTCGGCCGCACCGCGCGCGATCCCGACGCGTTCACCATCGCGGTGGATACGTATCGGTTACTCGATCAAAGCGGCGCATGCCTGTACGAAGAGCGTGTCGCCTACCGTTTCGTCTCATGGGGCACGCTGCATCGCGCGCTGCTCGCGGAATTCGGAACCGAGCGCTACTTTCAGGGTGTCGCGCTCGAGCGCTTCGCGCAGGACGATCATGGCGTCGATGTCCGGTTCTCCGACGGCCGCAGCGCGCGCTTCGATCTCGTCATCCTCGCCGATGGCATCCAGTCCACGGGCCGCGCTCAGCTCTTTCCCCAGGTCGAGCCGGTGTATTCGGGCTATGTCGCGTGGCGCGGCACCGTCGAGGAGCGCGCGATCCCGCGCGACGCCCTGGCGCGCGTGGACGATACGCTCACCTACACGCTCATCCCTTCGAGCCATATCCTGGTCTATCCCATACCGGGCGCGGACGGGACGGTCGCGCGCGGGCGGCGCTGGTGGAACTTCGTGTGGTATCGCAACGTGGCAACCGGCGCGCCGCTCGATGCATTGATGACGGACGTGGACGGCGTACGCCATGCGGTGTCGCTGCGTCCGGGACGCGTTCAGCCGCGTCATGTACGTGAGCTCAGGGATTACGCGCGTGCGAACCTGCCCGCCGAAATTTCGGACATCGTGGCCGCGACCGACGCGCCGTTCATCCAGGTGGTGATGGACGTCGCGTGCCCGCGCATGGCGGTCGGGCGCGTGTGCATCATCGGGGACGCCGCATTCGCCGCCCGCCCGCATGCGGCCGCGGGCACTGCAAAGGCGGCGGAGAATGCGTGGACGCTCGCCGAAGCGCTGGTGGAAGGCGGCGACGACTGGCGGGGCGCGCTCGAACGCTGGTCGGCGCATCAGACCGAGCTGGGAGAGCGGCTCGTCGCCCGCGCGCGCGATATCGGCGAGGGCTCGCAGTTCCGCTGCGACTGGCGTCCGGGCGATCCGGCGCTGCGCTTCGGACTCTACGAGGCGGGCGATTCCTCTATATGGACTCGCACCACGCGCTCCGATCCCGCGTGGTGGCTCCGCCGGATACGGGTGCCTGGAGTATGATCCGCATTCCGTCCGCAACGCCGCCGCGGCTTGCGGGCGCGACCGGAGGAACCCCATGAAGATGCGAACCGTGGCGTCATGCGTGGTTGCATTGTCCACCCTCGGGTGGAGCGCGGCGCACGCGGCCTATCCCGATCGTCCGGTGCGCGTGCTGGTGGGACTCGCACCGGGCGGCGGCACCGATTCGGTGGCGCGCGTCATGACGCAGAAGCTCGCAGACGTCTTCGGGCAGTCGTTCGTGGTGGACAACCGGCCGAGCGCCGGCGGTAACGTGGCGGGTGAACTCGCCGCGCGCGCGACCCCCGATGGTTACACGCTGATCGTGGTGACGCCGACGCATGTGGTGAATCCGAGCCTCTACCGCGACATCCGTTACGATGCGATCCGCGACTTCGCGCCGGTCGGGCTCATCGTGTATGCGCAATACTATCTTTCTGTCAGCAACAGCGTGCCGGTCAAGACCGTGAAAGAACTGATCGAGCTCGCCCGCACGCGCAACCCGCGGCTCTCGTACGCGTCGTCCGGCATCGGCAGCGCGAATCACCTTTCCGGCGAGCTCTTCAAGAGCATGGCGGGAATCGAGATGGTGCACGTGCCGTACAAAGGGGGCGCGCCGGCGCTCGCCGCGCTGATCTCGGGCGAGGTGCAGGTGTCCTTCACGAGCGGAGTGGCGATCGGACACGCCAAGGCGGGACGGCTCAGGACGATCGCGGTGACGGGAGGCAAGCGCACGCCGATCGCGCCCGACATTCCGACCATCGCGGAATCGGGCGTGCCGGGCTACGAAGTGACGGGATGGTACGGCATGGCGGCTCCGGCGAAGACGCCGAAGGCGGTGATCGAGCGCCTCAACTCGACCATCAATCGCGTGCTGCCGGAATTGCGCGAGCGCTACGCCAACCTCGGCATGGATCTCGGCGGCGGGAGCGCAGAGGCGTTCGGCGAGCACCTGCGCAAGGAGCGCGACAAGTGGGCGCACGTCGTCAAGCTCTCCGGCGCGAAAGTGGAATGATTTATCACGATAAAGCAAAAGGATCCCGGCATCATGCGTGACGCTACGGCTGGCGAAATGCACCTCCCCCTTTCGGGCGTGGTGGTGTTGGACTTGACGCTCGCGCGTGCGGGACCGACGTGCGTGCGCCACCTCGCCGACTGGGGCGCGGACGTGATCCGCATCGAGCCGCCGGAGCCCGCGGGCGAGGACGTGATCGGGCGCCGCCACGGGCCGGATTTCCAGAACCTGCACCGCGGCAAGCGCATGATGCAGCTCGATCTGAAGTCGCCCGACGGTTACCGCATCTTCACGCGGCTCGTCGAGCGCGCCGACGTGCTGGTCGAAAACATGCGCGCGCCGGTGAAGGATCGGCTCAAGATCAGCTGGAATCACGTGAGCGCGATCAACCCGCGCCTGGTCTACGGCAGCATCAGCGGCTTCGGGCAGACCGGCCCGTATCGCGAGAAAGGCGGCGTGGACCAGATCGCGCAGGGCATGGGCGGCCTCATGTCGGTGACGGGGCTCCCGGGGCAGGGACCGGTGCGCGTCGGCATCCCGATCTCGGATCTCACCGCGGGCAATCTCCTCGCGATGGGCATCGCGATGGCGCTCTTCGATCGCAGTCGCACCGGCAAGGGGCGCTGGGTGCACACGAGCCTGCTGGAATCACTCATCTTCATGCTCGATTTCCAGGCCGCGCGCTATCTCGTGAAGGGCGAGGTCGCGGGCCAGGCGGGGAACGATCACCCGACATTCACGCCGACGGGTGTCTTTCCGACGAGCGACGGTCACATGAACATCGCGGCGAGCTCGACGCGGCTGTGGACGCGGCTGTGCGACGCGCTCGGGAAGCCGGAGTGGAAAGAGAACCCGGAGTGGGCGACGCAGATCGGGCGCACCAAGTATCGCGCTGAGATCAATGCGGCGATCTCCGAGGTCACGCGTCAGAAGCCCGCCTCGCACTGGGTCGAGGTCTTCGAGGCGGCGGGCATACCCGCGGGGCCGATCAACACCATCGACAAGGTATTCGCCGACCCGCAGGTGCAGCATCTCGGCATCGCCGCGCCGGTCGATTCACCCCTCTTCGGCGAGACGCGCATGGTCGCCTCCCCGCTCAATTTCGAGGGCCTGCCGCGTGGCATCCGCTATGCCGCTCCGGAGCCGGGCGCGCACACCGATGAAGTGCTGGCGTGGCTCGGCTGTTCACGCGAAGAGATCGAGCGCCTCGGCACCGCCGGTGTCACACGTCCGCTCGCAAGCCAGAAGGAAGGTGTGGTTTAGGATGACCGTTCGTCCCACGGACTCGGGATGAATCCCAGCGCCGTTCGTGCTGAGCCCGTCGAAGCGCGAACGGCCCAAGGACTCGATCCTCGCGTTCCATACAAGTGCCATCTGTGGCGATTCATCATCAGGAGACCGAGCATGACTGCTTCTTACAACCCGGCCGCGCAGTTTGAAGTGAAAGAGTGGGACGTCGAATTCCGCAAGACGCCCGCGCGCACGCTGATGGCGCGCGTGTATCAGCCGCAGGGGCCGGGCCCGTTCCCGACGCTGCTCGATCTGCACGGCGGCGCGTGGCACGACAAGGATCGCTTCGCCAACCAGCCGATGTGCCGGGCGGTCGCGCAGAGCGGCGTGCTCGTCGTTGCGATCGATATGCGCAACTCGCCCGAAGCGCCGTATCCCGGCTCGGTGCAGGACGCGCACTACGGCGTGCGCTGGCTCAAGATGAAGGCGCGCGAGTGGAAGGGCGATCCGCAGCACCTCGGCGTGCTCGGAAGCTCGAGCGGCGGGCACGTCGCGGAACTCCTTGGCATGCGGCCGTTCGATGCGCGCTACGCGGCGATTCCGCTGCCCGAGGCGCCGCAGCTCGACGCGACCGTCGCTTACATCGCGACGCGCTCACCGATCAGCGACTGCCACGCGCGCTACGAGCACATGGTGAAGACCAATCGTCCCGAGATGGTGAAGAAGAGCAAGATGTACTTCGATCCGTGGGATTCGATCTTCGAAGGCAACCCCGCGAAGATCCTCGAGCGCGGCGAGAAGGTGACGCTGCCGCCGCTGCTCATCATGCAGGGCGAGCTGGACTCCAACGTGCCGTGGCAGATCCAGGAGAAATTCGCGCAGGCCTACCGCGCGGCGGGCGGCGAGTGCGAGCTCGAGATCTTCAAGGGCTGCGAGCACATGTGGATTTCCGAGCCGGGGCCGCAGACCGACCGCGCGCACGAGGTCCTGAAGGCGTTCATCGCGAAGCAGCTGCGCGCGCTGCGCCGTGCCGCCTAAAACGCGTCATCCCGGCGACGCGCTACACTGGATAAGCACAGCGTCATCCCGGCGACGCGCTACACTGGATAAGCACAGCGTCATCCCGACGACGCGCTACACTGGATAAGCACAGCGTCATCCCGGCGAAAGCCGGGATCCAGAAAAGGCGCCAATAAGAGCGCCACAGAGGGAATGCAGGGGATCGTCTGGATCCGGTTCCCGAGTAACGTTGCGAATAGCATCACTCCTTGTCCGTCACATGCGGAGAGGCGAGAGCGGTTTCTGGATGAGCTGGAGGAGACAGGATTCATGGAGAGGAGTCCTGTCGCATTCGTCAGGGGCGCGGGCGCGGTCCGTGACTCGCGCCCGGGTGGCGCGCTGCGTTTACCGGGTGGTGTCAACATTGCCGGCCGTGGCGGCGGCAACGGCAAGCTTGCCGATGTTCACCACCGGCGCGGGCTTGGCTAATCTGGCGACGTTCTGAATAACGCCAAACCATGACACCGCAGCCCGATCACCCCGAAACCTATCCGCGCCGCATCCTGCTCGCGGTCACCGGTCTTTCGCCCCAGATCGTCACCGAGACGGCGTATGCGCTCGCAATCGCCGCGCGGCAGCCCTGGATACCGACCGAAATACATCTCGTCACGACCCGGGAAGGCGCGCAGGGCGCACGTTTGTTGTTGCTGTCGGACGAACCCGGCTGGTTCGCCCGCTTGCTCGCGGACTGGAAACTTCCCGCCATCGCTTTCCCCGAGGAAAACATTCATGTCATCACGGGACCCGATGGCGCACCGCTCGATGACATTCGCACCGCCAGAGACAACGACGCAGCGGCCGATTTCATCTGCGATACCGTGCGCCGCCTCACCACGGACGATAACGCGGCGCTTCACGTGTCGCTTGCCGGCGGGCGCAAGACCATGGGCTTTTACTTGGGCTACGCGCTGTCGCTCTACGCGCGGCCGCAGGACCGGCTTTCCCACGTGCTCGTGTCGAGTCCCTACGAATCGAATCCGCAGTTTTTCTATCCCGCGCCCGAAACGCGCGTGCTTGCGCGCAACCACGGGCAGGCCGTGGACGCCAAGGACGCCACCATCACTCTTGCCGGCATCCCGTTCGTGCGCCTGCGCGAGGGTCTCCCGAAAGCGCTGCTCGAAGGAAAGACGCGATTTTCAGAAGCGGTCGCCGAGGCGCAGAAGGCTCTGCCGCCGCTGTCGCTCGCCCTCGATCCCGCCACGCGTACGGTGGTTGCCGGTGGCGAGACTTTCACGCTCAAACCGGCGGAGTTCGCTTTCTATCTGATGTTGGCCGAGCGCAGGCGAAAGGGGCTGCCCGGGGCGCACTGGAGCGACCGGGCGCTCGAGCCGGAGATCAGGCAGTGCTACGGCCGTGTGATCAACCCGCATTCCGGCGACTTCGCCCGCTTCGAGGAGCGCGGCATGAGCAAGGACAACTTCAATGCGCGCAAGGCGCACATCAACAGCGCATTGAAGAACGCCCTGGGCGAACGCCGCGCAATGCCGTATCTCATTTCGGTGCTGGACCCGCTTCCCATCAAGGGCCGACGCTGCCGGCCGTACGGCCTCTCGCTTCCCGCGGAGGCGATCACCATTCATGCAGCAGGCTTGCCGGCCCGGCAGCGGTCGAAACGTGCGCGATAAACTGCTCCTCATGCAGAGAGACAGCAGCGAAAGTACAACGACCATGACAGAGACCCTCATTACCTGTCCGAACTGCGGGCATTCCATCCCGCTCACCGACGCGCTGACCAGCCACATCCGCCACGATATCGAGGCGCGCCTGAAGCTCGAAGAGGAAAAGCATATCAAGGCCGCGGTCGCAGCCGCCGAATCGCGGGTGCGCGGCCAGACCGACCAGGATCTCAGGCTTTTGCGCGAGCAGCTTGCCGAGCAGCAGCGCAAGACCCGCGCCGCGCAGGAAGCGGAACTCGCCCTGCGCAGGGAGAAGGCTGTGCTGGAGGAGCGCAGCCGCGAGCTCGATCTGGAAGTCGCCCGCAAGGTCGATGCGGAGAAGCAGCGCCTCGAAGAAGCGATCCGCAAAACGGTGAGCGAAGAGCAGGCGCTCAAGGTCAGGGAGAAGGACAAGCAGATCGAGGATCTCAAGAAACTCCTGGACGATGCCAAACGCAAGAGCGAACAAGGCTCGCAGGAAACCCAGGGCGAGGTACTGGAACTCGACATCCAGGCGATGCTGCAGCAGCACTTTCCGCAAGACGCCATCAACCCCGTACCCAGAGGCGTGCGCGGCGCGGACCTGGTTCAGGAAATCCGTGACAGTGCGCTGCGGTCTTGCGGGACCATCATCTGGGAAACCAAGAACACCAGGCATTGGCAGGCAGCGTGGCTTACCAAGCTCAAGGAGGATCAGCGCGCGGTTGGCGCCAACCTCGCCGTGCTCGTTTCGGTTACGCTTCCCGCCGACATCGGCGAGTTCGGCCAGATCGACGGCGTGTGGGTTGCGAGCCTCCGGGCGTGGCCGGCGCTCGCGGTTGCGCTGCGCGAGCAGTTGATCCAGGTCGCGTTCGCGCATGCCGCCTCGGAGGGCAAGCATGAAAAGATGGAGCTGCTCTACCGCTACCTCGCCGGCGACCAATTCCGCCAGCGCGTGCAGGGCATCGTCGAAGCGTTCACCGAGTTGCAGGATCAGATCAATCGCGAGCGCCGCGCGATGGAAAAGCTCTGGCGTGAGCGAGAAAAGCAAGTCGAGCGCGTGATCACGAATACGGTCGGCATGTACGGCGAGATGCGCGGCATCGTCGGCGCCACCATGCCCGAGATCCCGGCGCTGACCTTGAAAGGCGTGGCGGGCCTGCTCGATGAGGAGCAGACGTGATGCATACCTTGGTGACGTTTCTCGGCAAGGGTCGTGACGATCCGAAAACCGGTTATCGTACGGCGCGCTACCGTTTTCCCGACGGCGCGGAGCGCACGACCGCCTTCTTCGGGCGAGCGCTCGCCGATCATCTCGCGCCGGAGCGCCTGGTCGTGCTCGGCACCTCGGGCAGCATGTGGGGCGTGTTCCTGGAAAACCTTGCCGCCGAAGGCGAGGAAGAAGAACTCCGCATCGAACTGATGGACGCGGAGGCGGTGCAGCGGGTCAAGCTGGAACTTATCGAGCGCGCTGCCGCGTTGATGAGCCGGAGCGCCGGGCGCACCGTGGAACCGCGGCTGATTCCTTACGGGCGCAGCGAAGCCGAGCAGCGCGCAATTCTCGAGGTAATCGCCGAGGTGGTGCCCAGGGGCGAAGTGAGCTTCGACCTCACGCATGCCTTCCGTCACCTCGGCATGCTGGGGCTGGTTTCCGCTTTCATGCTCGAGCGCGTGGGCAAACTCAAGGTGACAGGGCTGTGGTACGGCGCGCTCGACATGACCGAAGACGGCATCACACCGGTCCTGCGCCTGGACGGTCTTACCGCGATTCAACGCTGGGTGGATGTGCTCGACCGCTTCGATGCCACCGGCGACTATGGCGTCTTCGCGCCGCTGCTGGAGGCTGACGGTGTGCCGCAAGACAAGGCCCGCTGTCTGAAAGAAGCTGCCTTCCACGAACGCACCTTCAACCTCGCCGACGCGCGGCGCAAGCTACTCACTTTCCTGCCGGTGCTCGAGGAGCCGCTGCCCGGCGCATCGGGGCTGTTCCAGAAGAAACTCGCCGAACGCCTGCGCTGGGCGCGCGAGGACGATCTGCATGAACATCAACGCAAGCTCGCCTATGTATACCTCAACCGGCGCGACTACGTGCGTGCTGCCGTACTCGCCTGGGAAGCGATCATCACCCGCCAGTGCCTGCAGGGTGGATTGGATCCCCAAGGCTACGGCGAGGACGGGGATCGTGCCCAGGCCGAAGCCGGCCTGCGCACCCACCTGCAGCAAGAGGGCATCCGCTGGTCGGAATCACCGCAGCGCCGCCTGAAGGACCTGCGCAATTCGCTCGCCCACGGCAGCCCGCCGTGGTCGGCCGAACTGCGCAAAGCGCTTTCCGACCCCGAGGAGCTGCACAGGCTGCTCGAAGCCGATCTCAAGCGCACTCTGGGGTGAGACAAGCTTGCGACCAAAGACAACACTCGGCGCAACCCGCATGATCGACGCCATGCAAAGGATTGATCCATGAAACGACTCGAATACACCGTGAGCTTCGCGACCCCAGCCTTCCTCGGTAATGCCGAGCAGGCGAGTCAGTGGCGCACGCCGCCGTTCAAGGCGCTGCTGCGCCAGTGGTGGCGGGTGGCGGAAACGGCTGGCCGGCGGCCTGAGTTGCGCACACTCCACGCGCGCGAAGGTGGACTCTTTGGCCGCGCGGCAGACGAGGGTACCACGGCCAGTCAGGTAAGGTTGCGGATGGATTGGCGAGGCGGCACAGTGCCGAAAGACCGCTGGAAGAGTTTGAGTCCTGTCATTCACCCGGAGGTTACACACAAAGCAGGGGCCGACCAGTACCTTGCCTACGGACCAGTGGTTGGTAGCAAGCTCAAACGCGAGACCTTTATTCCTGCTGGTGAGAGGTGTGCCCTCACCCTTGGCGTTCCCGAATCTGAGGAAACACGATTCAAGGATATCGCTAAGCTCGCCCATGTTTTTGGTTCAGTCGGGTCTCGCTGCCGCAACGGCTGGGGTTCGCTTCACTATGAGAAAGGCGGGCTGTCTGCTGCGGAAATCGAAGCGCTGCTGGAGCCTGCGAACCGCGCTGGTCGCGACTGGTTGCGCGCGTTGTGCCGCGAGTGGCGCCAGGCGTTGGACACCGACTGGTGCCATGCCCTCGGCAAGGACGATAACGGCCTGCTGCTGTGGCGCACGGACACGATAAAAAAGTGGGAGGATCTGCTCAAATTTCTTGCCGAAGTGAAGATAGCCTTCCGCACCCAGTTTTGTTTCAAGGGCGGTGACAAGCACGCAGTACTGTGTGACCGGCAGGTGCTCGCTTATCCGATCACCAACCACGAATTACGGGAGTGGGAGTTCGTGAAGGACGAGAAAACTGCTAAGCCCCGCAAGGACTCATCCCGGAGCGCCAACCAAGTGTTCTTCAAGGTTCTTCCGTCGAATGGTGGCTATGTCGGCTTGGTGGCCCATCTGCCTCACGGTCTGCCCGCGCCGCTGAAGGACCGCCTCTCGAAGGATGACCAAGCAACCCTCGATGATCGTGAGAAGAAGGTGTGGCGCGAAGTGCACGCCGTTTTGGACAAGAACCTCACGCGCCTTCCGTAAGGACAGACCATGAACGAGACAGCGATGTGGCAGGCGAAGGTTCTCGCCTACCTTCATGACCCGGCCGCAAAGGCGCTCGTCCTGCTGCGCGGCGAGAGCCATGTGGCAATCGCCGAAGGGGTAATCAGGGAGTTGTTTGGCGACAAGCTCACACGCGCCTATCGCCGAGCGTCGGGTCTGAATGCCACAGTCGAGACTGCCGATCACTGGGCCGCTGCGGCCGACCGGCCCAGCCTGCCGATGAACCTGGGCGGCAAGGTCGTGTTCGCCACCGACCCGCAGATCATCCATCCGCTCACCGGCAAGCTGTTCCGGCTGACCGAACTTGCCTCCGATGCGTGTCTGGAAGCGGTGAAGGCGGTCAACCTCGCGCATTTCGACCCGCTGGTGGTCGAAGATACCGAAGGCGAGATCGACTGGCGCCGGACCTTTTTGTCGCTGTGGCGCTTCGCCCCGGAATCGCCGGCGAAGGACCTGGGCGCGCTGTGGAACCTGCTCCCCGCCGACACCCGCAGCCCTGACCACAGTATCTGGGAGCACCTCAAGCTCACGTCGGCTTTCGCCGGTGCCATGGCGGCGGGGGAAGGGGGGGCGGCACTGCTCCTCATGAGCTTCGGTCCCGTGCAGGGCTTCATCGCCCAGGCGCGCAGCGTGTCCGACTTGTGGGCGGGCTCGCACCTGCTCTCGCGCATCGCCTGGGAGGGCATGTGTGTGGTGTGCAAGCGGTTCGGGCCGGACGCGGTGCTGTTTCCCGACCTGCACGGCGTGGCGGTGGCTGACCTGTGGCTGAAGGGTGAGCTGGGCGCCTGGCATGGCGACGAGCCGGAGTGGACCGAAAGAACCGACGACACCAATCCCCTGTTCGCCGCGGCGCTGCCTAACCGCTTCGTCGCGCTGGTGCCGGCGGGGCGGGCGGAGGCACTCGCCCGCGAGATCGAGACGACGGTGCGCGCCTGGGTGAGGACCCGGGCGCGGGAAGCCCTGGCGGAACTGCTCGAAGTCGCCGGGCCGCGCGATGCCGCCTTCGCCGAGCGGCAGGTCGATCGGCAGTTCGCCCGTTTCCCGGAAGTGAACTGGGCCGTGGTGCCGTGGAGCTTGGCGGGCCAGGCGGTGCTCGACGACGGCCGGCTCCAAGAACTGCTCGGCTTTCTGGGCGCGGCGGCTACGTATCTCGATCCTGGTCTCGACGCTCTCCTGCGCGGCGAGATCCAGGTGGAGGGGCATCCGTTCTTCCATCCGAATGCGGGCACCGCCTATCCGGGGCTCCATGAGGCACTGGAGCGGCTTCACGCCGCCGCCAAGGCGGCGCGTCCCTTCGACGGCGAGGCCGAGCGCGGCTACCGCTGCACCCTTTGCGGCGAGCGGGAGTGGCTGACGGATGACGAGACGCTGCTAGCCAGGCCCTCTGGCGAGCGCAAGGACAAATCGCTGTGGACGGAGGTGGCCAAGAACAAGCCGGCGCTTGCCAAGGAAGGCGAGCACCTGTGCGCCGTGTGCGCCCTGAAGCGCGCCTGGCCGCGGCTGTTCGTGAAAGAAACCGCCGCGGCGGTGCCGGAGCTGGGCCGGCTCGACCGCTTCGTGCTCTCCACGCGCGCGGTGGCCATGGCCACCTCACTGCACAATTGGCTACGCGACGAAAAGGCGCAAGCCCCCGACTTTGCCCTGCGCTTCCAGGCCGAGGGCGTCAAGGGCGCGGCGCTGCCGCGCAAGCTCTACCGCGAAGTCATGCGCCACCGGCCCGGCGACGTGGCGTTCGTCAAGGGCCTGCCCGCGCTCGCCGACGGCATGGCCGAGGAGGAGTCCGACAGCCGCGCGGCACGCGAGCAGAAGGAGCGCGTGCGCCGGGAGATCGACACCTTCCTCGGCGGCAAGGCCGAAACCTACTACGCCCTGGTGCTCATGGACGGCGACCGCATGGGCGCCTGGCTTGCCGGCGACGAGGGCCGGCAGACGATGGAACAGCGCTTTCACACCGAAACCCTGGCGGCGCTGCGACGCGAGGGCAAGTTCCGGCAGTACCTCGAAGCGACGCGTCCGGTCTCGCCGGCCCGCCACCAGGCCATCTCCACCGCGCTCAACGGTTTCGCCCTGCATCTGGCCCGCGTGGTGGTGGAGGACCTGTTCATGGGCAAGCTGATTTACGCCGGCGGCGACGATCTCATGGCCATGGTGGCGGTGCACGACCTGCCGGGGCTGATGCTGGCGCTGCGCTGCGCCTATTCCGGGGTGCTGCCGCAAGGGTTGGAGCAGGATGCCTTCTGGCAGTGGATCACCGGGGAACCTCAGTACCAGCTGCGCATCGCCAACGGTTTCGCTGCTCTTCTCGTCGAGCGCCATAATGGGCGGAAGGTGGCGCGCATGTTCCGCCTCATGGGCAAGGACGCCACCGCCTCGATCGGTGCGGTCATCGCCCACCACCAGGCGCCGCTCGCCCGCGTGCTCACCGACCTGCGCGCGGCGGAGAGGCGTGCCAAAGGTGAGGGCGGGCGGGACGCCTTTTGCCTGACCCTTACCAAGCGCGCCGGCGGCACCACGCATCTCGTCGGTAAGTGGCGGCTCGATGCTGGGATGGACGGCGACATGGGGCTGCTGCTGGAGCTGCGCGATCTCGTCTCCCGCCGGGTGTCGCGCCGCGCCGCCTATCTGCTGGCCGAGTCGCTGCGCGACCTGCCGGCGTCGGAGAAGGCACTCGCTGCGGCGCTCGCCTACCGCTTTAGCCGGCAGGCGCGGGATGAGAGCATCGACCCAGCAGCCCTCGCCGGGCGCCTTGCCCGCGCCGCGGTCCAGCAGCACCGCGGCGGGAGCGAAGCCGAATGGCCCGGACCCAACCGCTGGCTGCGCGAGCTGCTGCTCGCCGCCGAATTCCTGGCCCGCGAAGGACGGATCGGTTCAAACAACGACGAGAAAGGAGCACGCGCATGATCGCATTGTCCCTCGACCCCATCGATGTGCTCATGCCCCGCGGCAACCGTCTGTTCGGCGGCGGCGTGCATGGCGAAGCGCAGATGCCGCCCTGGCCGTCGGTGTTCGCCGGGGCGCTCGCCTCCCGCGCGCTCGCCGATGCCGGTCGCGTGGGCGAGATCACCCGCGCGCCGGACCGCGCCGAAGCGATCCTTGCCGAGGTTGCCGGCGAAGACTTCGGCCTGACGGGGCTCGCGCTCGGGCGCGACGACGAACTGCTCTTTCCGCTCCCCGCCGATCTCGTCGCGCTGGAAGGGCCGGCGCTCGCCGCTCTCTCGCCGCGCAACCTCGCGCGGGGATTCTCCGGAGTAGCCACCAGCGGCGAGCTGGCGGCGCTCGCCCTACTGCGGGCCCCCGGCCGCGAGAAGGCGCTATCCGGGCAGTGGATCACCGCCGCCGGGCTCGTCGAGCACCTGGCCGGCCGCACGCCCGATGCCGCCTGCCTGGTGTCCTCCCGGTGCCTCTGGGATACCGATCGACGGCTCGGCATTGCGCTGGATGCGGGTTCCGGCACGGCCGCCGAGAGCCAGATCTACACCACGGAGGCGGTCGTATTGCGACAAGGCGCGCGCTTCGTGGCGGAATTCTCCGGCTCGCGGTTACCCATTGGCGGGTTAGTACGGTTGGGCGGTGATGGCCGCGGCGCGCGCATCGAACCCGCTAGTCCTAGGTTTGCCGATGCGCTCGCCGGGCTGGGGCACCCACGGTCCGGCTGCAAGGGCTTTCGCATGATCCTCGCCACGCCCGGGCTGTTCCCGAATGGTTGGTTGCCGCCGGGAGTGGGCCCTGCCACTCGCCGTTTTGAGTTCGACGGCCTTGCCGCCGAGCTGGTCGCGGCCAGCGTCCCCCGCCACGAGGTGATCTCCGGCTGGGACCTGGCGAACCACGCCCCCAAGCCCGCCCGCAAGGTCGCGCCCACCGGCAGCTGCTACTGGTTCCGTGTCTTGGAGGGCGACAGCGCCGCTCTCGCAAGCTTGCGGGAGCAGGGCTTCTGGCCGCTCATGGAGAACAATCCCGAAAACACCGCCCGCCGGCGCGAAGGCTTCAACCGCGTCTGGTTCGGCACCTGGCAACCCGAGGAGGTCTGAATGTACACCGCCAAGAAACTGATGTTCCTCTACGCCGTTACTCCGGTGCACATGGGTGCCGGCACCGCGCTCGGCGTGATCGACAACCCCATCCAGCGCGAGGTGCACACCGGGCATCCGGTGTTCGCCGGCTCCGGCATCAAGGGGGCGCTGCGCGATATGGCGCGTGCAAGCGGATGGGACAAGGCGAAGATCAAGCGGCGCTTCGGCCCGGGTGACGATACGAAGGAGAATGGTGAAGGCGCGAATGCGTCGGACCACGCCGGTGCGACGAGCTTCGCCGACGCCCAGCTCGTTGCCTTTCCGGTGCGCAGCCTCAGGGAAGGCTATGTCTATGCCACCAGCCCCGGCGCGCTCGCTCGGCTCGGGCGTCTGGCGGTGATGGCCGGGGTGAAGGACTTTCCGGCCGACGATTTTCCTGCACCCTCTGACACGCAGGCCGTCGTGCTGGCGGACAATCTCCTCGCCGAGAAGCGGCTGATCCTGGAGAGCTACTCGTTTGAACACCTGGCTGACAACGGCGCGCTGAAAAAGGTCGCTGGATGGCTCGCGGCCAATGCCCTGCCGAAGGATGGCGGCCACAGGTTCTTCAGCGGGAAACTCGCAAACCACCTCGTCCTGCTCTCTGATACCCAGCTCTCCTTTTTCGTCAGGAACAGCACCGCCGTCGAGCCCCACGTGCGCATCGACGACGCCTCCGGCACGGCCGACGACGGCGGGCTTTTCTTCACCGAGAACCTACCGCCCGAATCCCTCATGGTCAGCCTCGCCATGGCGAGCGAAGAGCGGAGGAAGAAGGGCGATGGGGGCGACGGCAAGGAGGCCGCCGACGCCATCCTGAAATCCGTGACCGACACCTTCGGCGGTCAGCCGGTGCAGATCGGCGGCGACGCCACCACCGGTCGCGGGCAGGTGATCGTGAGTTTCGCGGGAGGCGACGATGCGAACGCTTGACCAGATTCGGGCGGAGTTCGCGTGGAAGCGAATTTCCGAACATGCCGCTACGCTGCTCGCCGAGGCCCAGAGGCAGGACGAAAAGAAAGCGGAAAAGCAAGCGGCCAAGGAGTTCGAGAAGTACGCAAAGCTCGCCAAGGGTGTCCCTGCCTTGGTGATGAGCAACGGGCTATTGCAGACACTTGCCTTTCTTGAGGCCAAGGGTCAGAAGAACCCGGAGCATGCACGCTTGCTTGAAGACATCCGTTCCTGGTTGGTAGGGCGCGACGCACTTGTATTGCCCGCGCAGACTCACAATTTCCAGCAAGCGATGACCGCGCTGGTCGGCATGGACACGTTGTCTTACCAGCGTGCCACCGAGGAAACCCAGGCCATCCTGCGCTGGATCCGCCAGCTCGCCGACACGCTCTGAGGAGGCCGATCATGCCCAACGGACGTCATGGACAGCAACGGCCCGGAGCGCAAGGTGGTGGACGGGGCAATGACAAACCGTTCGAGATCCCGCGGCGCGCCGCGCCCGGTTACATCGCTGCCATTCTCGGCGACCACCACACCTTGGAGGGCCGCGATACATGGAAGGATGTACCGCCCGGACACCGCTTTCAGCTCTATTTCCACGGCATGGCCGACAAAGGAGAGGTCGACAAGCCCGAGGACAAGGGGCTGCGCCGGCGCCTCGACGCGGCAGCCGATCAGGGTGACTGGGGGATGCTCACCCGCAACGGGGCCAGATCGTCGGGAATGTGGACCCCGCTCAAAAACGGCAAGCGCGTTGCCCTCCAGGCCGCTGCCGGCATGGGCAAGGCGGCATCCGACGCGCTGCGTGCGCTGGCAGAACGCGCCGAGGCGCTGCGCGGGCCGGACGACTGGCACCGCGCCGCCGAACTGATCGCCCCGCTCGCCACCGGTCTGGGCAACCTCCATCCGGTGGAAAACGGCTTCGCGTTTCTCCCACCCTACGGCGTGCCCTACCTTGCCGGCTCCGGGGTCAAGGGCGTGCTGCGCCGGGCGGCGGAGGAACTGGCGCTGTTCGATTCGCAATCCGCATGGAGTCTCGCCCACGTCTGGGCGCTCTTCGGCTTCGACGAGAACAGCACGTACCTGTCAAAGCGGCCGGGGGAGATGACCGAAAAAGAACGGGAGAAGCTCTCTGCCGCCGCGTCGGAACAAATCTCTCGCTGGCGCGACGCCTACGAGCAGTGGGCCGCCGAGAAAGCGGCCACTGATCCGGTGCTCGCTGCCTGGAAACAGGCCGTCAAGAGGCAGCTACCGTCCGCGCCGCGTAACTGGCGCGAGGCGTCGCCGAGAGAGTTTGCGATGAACGTCGTGGGTGCGACAGGCATGGCGCTTCGTCGTGCCGTTCACTGGCAGGGGCTGCTCGCGGTGCAGGACGCCTTCCCCGATCCGAACGCGACGATGGTGGTGGACATCCTCAACCCCCACCACAAGACTTACTACGAGGGCAACGGTACGCCACACGACGCCGAGAACCCGGGGCCCGTGTTCTTCCTCACCGTCGCCCCGGGCGCCTGCTTTACCTTCTCTGCCCGGCCACTGCCGGGTCGCGAGGCCTTGTGGCAGGCGCTAGGGAACTGGAAAACGCTGCTCGATGCCGCCTTCGACCACGCCCGCGACTGGCTCGGCTTCGGCGCGAAAACGGCGGTCGGCTATGGCGCAATGAAACGGATTTCCGAAGAGCAGATCCTTACGAGCCGCGTTGCTGACGAGCGCGCACGTTTGCGCTGCGACTGGGTAGACATGAAGGTGCGTGAGCTGGCGACCAAGAACAATGCGAAAGAAGAAGAAACGTTGCGCGGGCGAGCGTTGGCGGAAGCTTGGGCTGCACTTCCCGATCCCGATCTGAAGGCGCTTGCTCTTGCGGACATACGTGCTCGCTGGCAGGAAAAGGGCTGGTGGGACAACCCGCCTGGTGGCGCCGCGAAAAGGGCCCGAGCGGTCTATGACGCCGGTTCCGGCACCAGTGGGTGAAAACTTGCCTGCGGCCCGATCGGTTTGGCCAGTGCGCAAAACTCAGGCGTCAGCGGTCATCGATTACGGGCACGGCTGTCAACCCGGTGCGTACATGATCGCCCTGATTGGCTTGGCCGGAGCTATGATCGATTCTGGTGTATGAGTTGAGGCGGCGGCGTACCTCTGCTGAAATGCGGTTGTCAAGATCGTAGATCAGCGAACAAAGGAGATACGCCACCATGAAAGAGCATAGCGTTGTTCAGT
>Ga0209172_10000373_pt1 | contig 125716 bp, 119 predicted proteins | sample LarsenN4metaG_FD_184113 | JGI IMG/M metagenome (GOLD analysis project Ga0209172, IMG submission 184113) | Hot spring sediment bacterial and archeal communities from British Columbia, Canada, to study Microbial Dark Matter (Phase II) - Larsen... ... | reverse complement strand
ACTGAACAACGCTATGCTCTTTCATGGTGGCGTATCTCCTTTGTTCGCTGATCTACGATCTTGACAACCGCATTTCAGCAGAGGTACGCCGCCGCCTCAACTCATACACCAGAATCGATCATAGCTCCTGCATGTTCGGTTGAGCCGAAATGCGGAGATTGACGCGGCTCGAACGCCATTTGTAAACGTCCCAAAGCAGAACGATTGTGGCGACACCGGCGCCCCACCACGCTGCGACATCCGAGGCCTTAATGTCCGCCATATGCGCGCCGCCCCTTGCGGCCTTCTAACGTGTATTGGTTGACAAAGTGTCAACTAAAACATTTCGTATGACATTTTCAACGCCTCCCCGCGCGCATGCCGGAGACCTATACCCGCAATAGTCTACTCACGCGGTGGGGCGGACGTAAGGGCTCCTGCATGCCGATGAAATATTCTTAACGCGCGTTGAGGTAAATCGAAGGCTGGTCGCCGGCGTGCTAAGCTCTCGGAAAACAACTCCGGATCGAGCCACCATATGACCACCACGAGGACGCTTTCCTTCGGCACTGTCGCTGCCGCTATCCTGATTTTGTCTTTGTCCGCGCCAGCCACCGCCGCCGAGAAGTACCCGACAAGACCGATCCGGATCATCGTGCCCTTCGCGCCGGGCGGCGGCACCGACATGGTCGCCCGCGTGATCGCGCCGAAGCTTTCCGAGCGGCTCGGCGGGGTGCCGGTCATCGTGGACAACCGCGGCGGGGCAGGGGCCATCATCGGCACCGCGATGGCGGCGAAGGCGGCGCCCGACGGGTATACGCTCCTCGTGTGCGACACCGCGCACACGATCCAGCCGGTGCTGCAGAAGCTCGAATACGATCCGATCAAGTCGTTCTCGCTCATCGCGTCGCTCGTGACGGGCGACAACATGCTCGCCGCGCCCGCGAGCGTTCCCGCGAAGACGGTGCAGGAGTTCATCGCCCTTGCGAAGCAGAAGCCCGGCCAGCTCGTCGCGGGCACTGCCGGGGCGGGCAGCAGCGGTCACATGTCGCTGGAGCTCTTCCGCGTGATGGCCGGCATCGATCTCATCATGGCGCACTACAAGGGCGCGGGCGCGGCGCAGATCGATCTCCTCGGCGGGACGGTGCACATTTCCAATATCACGATCCAGGCGGGACTGCCGCATCTCAAGACCGGCCGCCTGCGGGCGCTCGGCGTGGGCGGAGCGAAGCGCAATTCCGTGCTGCCCGACGTCCCGACCGTGGCGGAATCCGGGCTGCCGGGCTATCTCTCGGTGGGGTGGCGCGGATTCATGGGCCCGGCCGGCATGCCGCCCGCGATCGTGAACCGGCTCACCCAGGAAGTGAAGGCGATCCTGACCGCGGAGGACGTCAAGGCGCATTTCGAGAAGAACGCGATGGACATCGACTACCGCGATCCGAAGGAATTCGCGGTGTTCATCCGCGACGAGATCAAGCGCTGGGAAGGTGTCGTGAAGAAGGCGAACATCACGCTGCAGCCGCAGAAATAGCGCTTCGACCGCGCCCCGGCGTGCCCGATCTATAATGGGCGCGCGGTCCATGGAACCCGGAGGAGGCCTATGGCATTCAAGATCCGCAGGGTCGGTCATCTCGTCCTGACGGTGAGCGACGTCGAGCGCTCGCGACGCTTCTTCGAAGAGGTCCTCGGCCTGCCGGTGGTGGGTCGGAACGAGCGCGGGATGCTCTTCTTCAGCACCGACGTCAAAGACAACCATCACATGCTTGCGCTCGTGCCGGGCAAACCCGGAGCGGCGAAGCCTCAGCGCGACCACATCGGCATGCAGCACGTGTCCTTCGAGCTGGGGAGCTTCGGCGAGCTGCAGGACGCCTATCGTCGGCTGAAGGAGAGCGGCGTGCCGATCGAGTACACGACGTTCCACGGGGTCACGAAGAGCGTGTATTTCTTCGATCCCGACGGCAATCGGCTCGAGGTGTACTGCAACGTGCCCGAGGACGAGTACCGGAAATCGGTGCCGAATCCGTATTCGCGCTACGGCAGCATCGAGGACGAGCTCGAGGGCAAGGTGCCGCAGAAGGAAGGCTCCGTCGCGCCGTAACAGGCAGCGATCGTCATTCCACCACAGATCGTCATTCCAGAGCAGCTCGTCATTCCGTCGCAGTTCGTCATTCCACCACAGATCGTCATTCCAGAGCAGCTCGTCATTCCGTTGAAAAACGGAATCCAGGACTGGCCGGCGCCGGACGGAATCCTTCCGGGGCAGGCTCTCGACGCCGGGATGACGATGGCATGGGGCGTACGCCGGGATGACGAACTAAAGCTGGGTGTCGGTAAGCGGCAGTCCCAGCCAGTACTGTCCCGCAAGCTCGTAGTGCGAGAGCCGGCCGTGCAGGTGCTGGGTGATGACGTGGATGTCCTGGAAGTAGCGCTGGATCGGGTGGCTTTCGAACACCGCCGTCGCGCCCGACATCGCATAGACGCTGTCCACCACCTGCGCGGCGAGATGGATGGCGTGGGTGGTCGCCGCCCGCAGCGCCGCCCGCCGCCCCATCGTGATCGCGGGCAGCGAGAGCGCGTCGTCCCACAGCTCGCGCACCGCTTCCATCAGGAACGCGCGCCCCGAACGCAACGTCGCCTCCGCCTGGCCTACCTTGAGCTGCACGAGCGGCTGCTCGCGGAGCAGTCCCTGGAAGCGCGGCGTCTTGTCGGCGGCGAGCGCATGGAAGGCGTCGAGACAGCTCCGCGCCAGCCCGAGCGCGATGGCGCCGTCGCCCCCCGCGAACGCGAGCTGGATCGGGATTTTGTAGCGGGGACCGCTGTCGGTGAGCGGCGCGGCGGCGAGAAACACCGTGCGCTCCTCGGGCACGAAGACCTCCTTCGCGACGAAGTGGTGCGTGCCGGTGCCGCGCATTCCGCGGACATGCCAGGTATCGACCAGCTCGACCTCGCCGATCGGCATGATGAAGTAGCGGGCCTCGGGCTTGCCGTCCTTCATTCTTGGCTGGCCATTTTCGATGACCGTTCCGTGTGCCGTGATCCAGGACGCGTGCCGGCAGCCGGTGCTGAACCCCTGGCGGCCGGAGACACGATAGCCGCCGGGCACGACGACCGCCTGCGCGTTGGGCGAGGGCGTGTTCGCGACGATGCTGCGCGGCGTCTCGATCCAGATCCTGCGCGCGACCTCCGGCGCCATGCGCGCGGCGTAGGTGCCGAAGGTCGCCACCTGGTTCGTGATCCATGCAGTGCTCGCGTCCGCCTTGCCGAGTTCCTCCATGACCTGCACGTAGGTCGGGAAATCGATTTCGGCGCCGCCGATCGCGCGCGGCACGGCGAGATGGAAGAGACCGGCATCGGCCATCGCTTCGAAGATTTCGCGCGGCAGTTCGCGGGTGCGCTCGATCTCGTCGGCGCGGGCCCGGATGAGCGGCGCGAGCCGGCGGGCGGCTTCGAGGGGGGAGGGCGGCGGCTTGTTCACGGCGGACGTTTTTTCGGCAACCGCGAGTGTCCCGAATCCGCCGCTTTACGTCAAACGCCCCTCCCTCAAGGAGGGGAAAAATTCTGCCCCTCCTCCGATGAGGCGGGGTGGCGCGCAGCGCCGGAGTGGTGCTCGACGCTTCCCGACGGTGCACAATGTGCGCGAAGGAGGAACCGATCATGCTGTGGGCCATCTCGCGCGTCGCCGGACCGAAATTTGCCGAACTGAGAGAGAAGCTGCTGGAGCCGCACCTCGATTACCTGCGCAGCCACAAGAAAATTCTGGTGCTGTCCGGCGGCACCACTGCCGACGACGGCAAGGAATTCGTAGGCAGCCTGCTGATCGTCAACGTCGGGAGCCGCGCGGAAGCGCAGGCGTTCGCGGACGGCGACCCGTTTCAGAAGGCGGGCATGTTCACGAACGTCACCATCACCCGCATGCGCAAGGGGCAGTGGAACCCCGAAGCGGCGGAAGGCGCGTAGGACGCTTTACCCCGGGACAGAGCCGGAATTTCGGTTCTGTCCCGGTAGATCCGGCGGTTCGCGAGCGGTATCCGTCGCAGCCTTGTGTCCGCGCGGCCGGACGGCTTTGGAGGGAAGGCGTGGCACCGGCCGATGCTCGTCGATCAGGTGCGCGATGCCGAGGATGGGATGGCGCAGCAGCATGCGCGGCCCGGCCCAGCGCATGACGGCGCGGATACGCTCGCGCATGTCGGCGGCGTAACAGTGGACGACGCACTTGCCGCAGGTCGGCTTGGCGTCCCCGAAAACGCAGCGCTCGAGCCGGCGCGCCGAGTAGTGATAGAGCTGCAGGCACTCGATGCAGATGGGCCCGCTCTTCGTATGGCCCTGACCGCGGCAGTACATCCGGATCATGACCTGAAGGGTCTTCAGCTCGCGCGCGCGGCGCACGAGGCGCGTGTCGCGGCGGAATTCGACATACTTCTTCATCGATCGGGAGCATAGTTCGCGCGGCGCCCATCGAGGTTGATCTGGGTCAAAAGACGAACGCTACTCCTGCTGGATGTTCGCGTCCTTGATGACCTTGGTCCACTTCGCGATTTCGCTCATGACTTCCGCACGCAGGGCGTCCGGCGTGCTGCCCTGGATCTCTATTCCGATTGCGTCGAGCTTCGCGCGCACGTCGGCCATTTCGAGCACCGGCTTGGTCTCCCGATTGAGCAGCGCGATGATCTGTCCCGGTGTGCGTGCCGGGGCATAGAGTGCGTAATCGGTGTAGGACTCGAAGCCGGGCAGCCCGGCTTCGCTCATCGTCGGCACGTCCGGGAGCTGTGCCGAGCGCGTCTTGCGCGCGACGCCGAGCGCGCGGAGCCGCCCTGCCTTGATGTGCGGGATGTGCGCGGGCAGGCTGTCGATCGCCATCGATACGCGGCCATCGAGCAGATCCGGCAGCAATTGCGCGGTGCCTTTGTACGGCACGTGCACGATATTGACGCCCGTCGTCTGCTTGAACAGTTCTCCGGTCAGGTGAATCAGTCCGCCGGTCCCGGAGGAGGCGAACGTGAGCTGGCCGGGCTTCGATCTTGCAAGCGCGATGACGTCCTTTACCGAATTCGCCTTGAGGCTCGGCGGCACCACCATCACGACGGTCCCGAAGCCGATCTTCGTGATCGGCGCGAGATCGCGAGAGAGATCGTAGTCGAGCTTGCGGTAATAGGCGTGCGCGATGGCGAGGCCAATGACCGGGGCAACGAGCAGGGTATAGCCGTCGGGCGTGCTGCGCGCCGCGATCGCGGTGCCGAGCGTCGCGCCTGCCCCGGGCCGGTTGTCCACCACGAACGTCTGTCCGAGGCGGCTGCTCAGCTTGTCACCGACGGTGCGCGCGACGATATCCACGCCGCCGCCGGCCGGGAAGGGCGCGATGAGCCGGATCGGTTTGTTCGGATACGGCTGCGCGGAGCCGGACAACGGCGCGAGCGGCAGAAGCGCCGCCGCGGCGATCGCCATGAGCCTTTTCATTTCCTTGTGCCCTCCCTGCTTTATTCGTATGGGTGAAGCCGATTACAGCGCGAGCCGCAGTATTTCCGCGACGTCTTCGGCGCCGCGTACCGGGCGCGGATTGGTCGCGATCGGTCCGGTGCCGTCGTACTGCTGCGCGAGCTCGGGTATCTGCTCCGCGGTGATGCCGATGTCACGCAATCGCGTCGGCAGGCCGAGCGATTGCACGAATTCCCGCATGGCGTCGCACGCACGCATGCCGGGTCGCCCGAGCCTTTCCGCCACCGCGCGCTGTCGCTCGCCGTTGACCGGCTCGTTCCACTGCAAGGCCGCCGCGAGCGAGATGCACGAGGTGATGCCGTGCGGGATGTGCGCGTACGCGCCCAGGATGTAGCCGATGCCATGGCTCGCGCCGTTCGGAACGCCGGGCGTGGCCGAAATCTGCGTGAGCCACGCCGCGATCTGGCAGGCGTGACGCGGCTCCAGATCCTCGGGGCGCGCTTTGATCGCCGGCAGATTGACCGCGAGCATCTCCATCGCCTGTAGCGCGAGCGGATCGGAAAACGGATGCGGCCGGATCGAGCACCAGCGCTCGACCGCATGGTCCATCGCGCGCATGCCGGTCGAGAGCATGAGGTCCATCGGCGTCTCGAGCGTGGCCGCCGGATCGAGGATCGCCGCAATCGGCGCCATCAGCGGGTGCGCAAAGGAGCGCTTCACCCTGCGCTGAACGTCGGTGATTCCGGCGCCATTCGTGAATTCCGCGGCCGATAGCGTTGTCGGGACGGCGCTCATGCGCATCCGGTCGGAGTCGAGCGGGCGCAAGGGTGGGGCGCCGCGCTTCTGCGCCAGTTCCGAGAGCGCCTCGACGTCGCGCACGTCGCGCCACAGCGCGAGCAGCATGGTCTTGGTCGCATCGATCACCGAGCCCCCGCCCACCGCGAGCAGGTGGTCGGCCGCCATTTCGCGCGCGAGGGCGGCGCCGGCGATCACCGCTTCGCGCGGGGAGTGGGCGCGGATGTCGTCGAAGCGGCCTGCGCAGCGCTCGCCGAGCGCCGCGGTGATGTCCCGCACCAGGCGGCTCTTCACCAGCGAGCGCGTGGTGAGCAGCAGGACGCGTTTCACACCGAGCCGATCCGACTCCGCACGCACCGCTTCGGCTGCGGGCCTGCCGTGTATCACGCGCTCCTGCGCGGTCCATTGAATGGTGCCGGGCTGCATGCCGCCTCCTTTGCAGGCGCCATTATCGCCCGGTTTCCGCCTCCTGCGGCATGCGCGAGCCTCCGCGCAGCACGCCGTTCACCTCGGCGCCGAAGATGAGGGTCACGGCGCTTACGTAGAGGAAGACGAGGGTGGCGACGAGTCCCGCCAAGCTTCCATAGACGAGCGCGAGCTTGCCCAGGCTGCGCAGCGTATAGGAGAGCAGCGTCGCCGCGCCGAGCCACAGCAGCGCCCCGACCAGCGCGCCGGGGAGCACCGTCCACAGCCGCTGCCGGATGTCGGGGAGCCAGCCGTACATCACGGCGTAAACCGCCGAGAGGACGACGAATGCAAGCCCGTAGCGGACTGCGTCGCGCAGCCAGCCGCGCTCACCGCCGTCGCCCACCGCTTCGTCGAGCGCGATCCACACATAAGGCATCACGACGATCGAGGCGAACGCGACCACCGTCCCGACCGTGCCGATGACGGTGAAAATGATCACTTTGACGCGTGCGCTCCAGAACGGCAGCCCCCGCTCCACGCCATACGCCTTGTTGAGCGCCGTTCGCACGGCCTGTATGCCCGAGGAGGCGGCCCAGATCGTGAAGAAAATGCCGACGGTGAGCAGCGCTCGGTTGCGCTGGCTCAGCACTTCGTCCACCACCGGCCGCAGCGTGTCGAGCACTGCGGGCGGAGCGAACGAGAGGATGCGATAGGCGAGATCGGCAGCGGCCCCGGGCTGGCCGATGTAGGCGGCCGCGGCCGACAGGAACAGCAGCAGCGGGCACGACGCGAGCACCGCGGAGAACGCTACGCTGCCGGCGTGGCTCGCGCTCTGGTGGTGTATGTAGTTGAGAAAGGCGAAGATCAGCACCCGCAACCCCGGGACGGCGTCACGGATCCGGCGCAGGCCGTCCACGAATCGCGACCACGGATTCACGGCAATGGAAAGCGGCGGCGTGTCGTTGTTCGCGGGTTGGAGTGCTGTGCAGCGCGAACGTTCGGTGCAGGGATTGGCGGCGTTCTGCCGGCGCGCAAAAAAATCCCGCGGAGCCGCTGCTCCACGGGTCGCATCGAGTCAGTCAGGCGGTCTTATACGGGCGGGCGCCGGCCCATGACGAAAAAGACGATCGCGAGAACGATGCCGATGATCGCCAGGATCCAGGCGATGTTGGCGGCGGTGCCGGCGATGCCGGTGAAGCCGAGCACGGCGGCGATGAGCGCGATGACGAAAAACACGACGGCCCAGGAAAGCATTTCGAGTCCTCCTATCGGGTGAGTGACGCCTGCAAGCGACAAAATTACTCACGACCCCGCTTGCACGGGATCCGTGGCCGCACGACGTTCTTGGGACCCCCGGGGCGTGGTTTGGTTCACGCCACGATCGCGGGACATGCCAGGGTCCTAAGCGCAACGACTGGATGCCGGCTTTGCGCCGGCATGACGTTCGCTTATGGCTCTAAGCGGCGGCGAGCGCCTGCTCGAGATCCGCGATGATGTCGTCGATGTGCTCGATGCCGATGGAGAGTCGCACGGTCTCTTCGGTGACGCCCGCCTTCGCCAGCTCTTCGGGCGAGAGCTGCCGGTGCGTGGTGGAGGCCGGGTGGCAGGCGAGCGATTTGCAGTCGCCGATGTTGACGAGGCGAACCACGAGCTTCAACGCGTCCTGGAAGCGGGCGCCGGCGGCGCGTCCGCCCTTGACGCCGAAGGTGAGAATGCCCGAGGCGCGTCCGTTCATGTAGCGCTTCACGAGCGCGTGATCCCTGTGATCGGGGAGACCGGCGTAATTGACCCACGTCACCTTGGGATGGCCGCCCAGGAACTGCGCCACCCTGAGCGCGTTCTCGCAGATTCGATCCATGCGCAGCGCGACCGTTTCGATGCCCTGCAGGATGAGAAAGGCGTTGAAGGGGCTCAGCGCCGAGCCCATGTTCCGCAGCGGAACGACCCGCGCGCGTCCGATGTACGCCGCCGCGCCCAGCGCTTCGGTGTAAACGACCCCGTGGTAGGAAACGTCGGGCTCGTTCAGGCGCCGAAATTTCTTCTTGTGCTCGGTCCACGGAAATTCGCCGGAGTCGACGAGGATGCCGCCGATCGAGTTGCCGTGGCCGCCGAGATACTTCGTGAGCGAGTGCACCACGATGTCCGCGCCGTGCTCGAAGGGGCGGCAGAGGTAGGGCGTTGGCACCGTATTGTCCACGATGAGCGGCACGCCGTGGCGGTGAGCGACGTCGGCGAGCCGCGCGAAGTCGGTGATGTTGCCGAGCGGATTGCCGATCGACTCGCAGAACACCGCCTTGGTCTTCGCGTCGATCAGGCCTTCGAACGCATCGGGCTCGCGGTAGTCGGCGAAGCGCACCTCGATGCCGTACTGTGGCAGCGTGTGGGCGAAAAGATTGTAGGTGCCGCCGTAGAGCGCGGAGGAGGAGACGACGTTGTCGCCGGCCTCCGCGATGGTGAGGATCGAGTACGTCACCGCTGCCTGACCGGATGCGAGCGCCAGCGCGCCGCAGCCGCCCTCCATCGCCGCAATACGCTTTTCCAGCACGTCGTTGGTCGGGTTCATGATGCGGGTGTAGATGTTGCCCTGCACCTTGAGGTCGAAGAGGTCGGCGCCGTGCTGGGTGTTGTCGAAGGCATAGGACGCGGTCTGGTAGATCGGCACCGCAACCGCTCTGGTCGTCGGTTCGGGGATGTAGCCGCCGTGCACGGCAATGGTCTCGATTTTCATCTGCGGAATCCCCTGGTGACGGGTTGGAGTAACGAATGCCCTATTATGGCCTATCGGAGCCGGCCGTGAATTGCACATTCCGCGACTTATAATGGAGCGGCCCACAAGCCCGGAATTCGAAACGGAGAGAACGATGATTCCATCGAAGCGCCTCGAATACGTCCCCATCGTCGATCGCCCGCCGCTCAAGCTGCCCGGGGATGCGCGGCTCGTCGTGTGGCCGGTGATCAACGTGGAAGTCTGGGATATCCACCGGCCGATGCCGCGCCAGATCCTGCCCCCGCCGACGCACATCACGCGGCTTCCCGATTTCCCGCACTGGGCGTGGCACGAGTACGGGATGCGCGTCGGCTTCTGGCGCTTCAAGGAGGTGCTCGACGGCCTCGGCATCAAGGCCTCGCTCTTCATCAACGCGCGCGTGTGCGAGGATTACCGGCGCGTGGCCGAATCCGCACGCGACGCCGGCTGGGAATTCGTCGGACACTGCTACGATCAGCAGCCGATCCACGTCGAGCCCGACCAGCGCGCGATGATCATGCGCACGGTAAAGATCATCAAGGAGTTCACCGGCAAGGCTCCGGTCGGCTGGCTCGGCCCCGGCCTTACGGAAACTTTCTACACGCCCGAATATCTTGCCGAAGCGGGCATCAAGTACATCGCCGACTGGGTGATCGACGACGAGCCGTGTGAAATTCAGACGAAGCACGGACCGGTCGTCGCGATGCCCTACACGGTGGAGCTGAACGACATCCCCATGATGGCGGTGCAGCACCACGCGGGGGAGGAATTCGTTTCGCGCTGCATGGACCAGTTCGAGCGCCTGTACGAGGAGTCGAAGAAACGCGCGAAGATCATGGCGATCGCGGTGCACCCCTACATCTCGGGCGTGCCTCACCGCATCAAGTACTTCGAGACCGTGTTCGAGCGGCTGAGGAAGGAGAAGGGGGTCGTCTTCTGGACCGGCGAGCAGATCCTCGAGTGGTATCTGAAGGCGAAAGACAAGGCCCCGGCGCCACGCGCGGCTTCGGGGAAGAACCGGGCCACGGTCGGCGCGAAGAAGGCGGGAGCGAAGCGTGGAAGCCGCCGCGCGTAACGTCGAGATCATTCCGTTTCAGGCGGCGCTCGGCGCTGAGGTGCGCTGCGGTGACGTGCGCGCGCTCGACGATGCCGCATTTCGGGCGGTGTATGGGGCGCTCCTCGACAATCTCGTCATCCGGATACGCGGGCAGACGCTCTCCGATCCCGAACTGATCGCGTTCGGCAGGCGTTTCGGCCAACTCGACTTCGCGCCGCTCGCGAAGACCGGCCGCGAGAAAGCGCGGCCACACCCCGAGATCATCGTCGTCTCGAACGTGATGGAGGACGGGGTGCCGATCGGCGTGCTGCGCGACGCCGAGGTGGTGTGGCACTCCGACAACTCCTACCGCGAGCGGCCGCTTTCGTACAGCGCGCTGTATGCGCTGGAGGTGCCGCCTTCCGGGGGCGACACGAGCTTCGCCAACATGTATGCCGCGCTGGAAACTTTGCCCGGCGATCTGCGCAAGCGCATCGAGGACCGCACGCTCAAGCACGACATGACCTACAACAGCGCGGGCGATCTGCGCGAAGGGTTTCAGCCGGTTTCGGACGTGAGGGACGCGCCCGGACCGAGCCATCCGATCGTCCGCACGCATCCGGAGACCGGCCACGATGCCCTCTACCTCGGACGCCGCCCGAACGCCTACATCAACGGGCTCGCGGTCGAGGAATCGGAGGAAGTCCTGGATGCGCTGTGGCGGCACGCGACGCAGCCCCGCTTCACCTGGCGTCACGAGTGGCGGGTGGGCGATATCGTCATTTGGGACAACCGCTGCGTGATGCACCATCGCGAGCCCTTCGACGGCGGAGCGCGTAGAATCATGCATCGGGTGCAGTGCGCCGGCGAGCGGCCCTTTCGCGATCCGGCCGCGGCGGCGCGGGGCCCGCACCTGCGCGCCCATCGTCATTCCGGCGAAAGCCGGAATCCAGTGCGGGCGTGACCAATCATCCGCGTTTCAGTTTCTCGCTGGAACGGCACATGCCGAACAGGATGTGCCCTGGAGGAGTCAGTTCCATGCAATACTTCCCTGAGCTCAATCGCGGCAAGTGCAAGACTTATCTCGTCGCCTGCGAGCGCACGCGCAAGGCGGTGTTGATCGACCCCCTGCGCGAGAACATCAGCCGCTATCTCGCATTCCTGGCGTACCACCAGTTGAAGCTCGACGCCATCGTGGACACGCATACGCACGCCGACCATCCCACCGCGTCGTTCCAGTTGCGCGAGCTCGCGGGCGTGCGGCTTATCATGCACCGGCGCGCCCCGGCGCCCGCGGTCGACGAGCACGTCGAGCACGGGGACAAGATCCGGTTCGGCGAGTGCGCGCTCGACGTGCTGTACACGCCGGGCCACACGCCGGACAGCATCAGCCTCTACGCCGGCGACCGCGTGTACACGGGCGATGTTCTGCTGATCGGCGGCACGGGACGTGCGGATTTCGCGGGCGGCGACGCGGGACAGCAGTACGACGCGATCACGCAGAAGCTCTTCGCGCTGCCCGACGAGACAGTGGTCTATCCCGCGCACGACTACCGCGGCAACACGCACTCCACGATCGGGCAGGAGAAGAAAACCAACCCGCGCATCGCCGGGCGCACGCGCGAACAGTATGTCGCGCTGATGGCGAGCTTGAACTTTCCGATGCCGGACAAGATCCAGGAGGTACTGCAGCCCAACCAGTCCGCGATCGACGACGACAGGACGAAGTTTCCCGATCTCACGGAGTTGAACCGCGTCCGCCAGCTCACCGCGGAGGAAGTGGAGGCGATGCGGGCGTCCGGCAAGCCGCTGCTGCTTCTCGATGTGCGCGAGCCGAACGAGTACAAGGGCGAGCTGGGACACATACCAGGCAGCGTGCTCATTCCGCTGCGCGAGCTGGCGGGCCGCGCCGGAGAGCTCGAGCAGTATCGCGACCGCCCGATCGTCGCAGTGTGCCGCTCGGGCGTGCGCAGCACGACGGCTGCGGCAATGCTCTACGGGCTCGGCTTCGAGCGCGTCTACAACCTGAAAGACGGCATGGTGGACTGGAACGACCGCAAACTGCCGGTCGAGCGATAGATCTCCGTCCGTTGCGCGCGCGCCACAGCGGCCGTCAGGGAAACCCTACCGTTCATCGGAAAACGTCCGGGCGAAACGAGGAAAGGCCGCGGGCGTGGTAAACCTCTGCCTGTGTCCAAGAACAAGGGAGGGACACGATGAAGGCACTGGAGCTTGGGGAGCTTCTGGAGAAGCTGGGTGTTCCGATATTGGGATGCAGGGAGGACGACGGTCAGCTCGGAGCGTCCGTCCGCGTGACCGATACGATCCATATCGATATCGGCGAGGACGGCGGCGCCTCGGTGGTGGCGCACAGCGCGAAGGGCCTGCAGTATTACGGCGCGCGCTCGGAAGTCCATGAGCTGATCTGCGATCTGGTGGAAGCCGGCGCCATCGTCCTGCACTGACCGCCCGTCGGCGTACGCCTCGCAACGCCACACGTCGTCATACCGGCGAAAGCCAAATCCAGAACCATCGCCATACCGGCGAAAGCCGGGACCCAGGCCCTGTGCTGGATTCCGTTTTTCAACGGAATGACGGACGGGCGTCATACCGGCGAAAGCCGGTATCCAGAGAGTCGCCGGATTCCGGTCGGCTTGAAACATGCCGGGGCATGTTTCACCGGAATGACGAATTCCTCTTCTGGCGCTTCTAGCTGGGCGACTGCAGATCGGCGATCACGGCGTTGAGAAAACGTCCGGCCTCGCCGCCGGTGACGACGCGATGGTCGAAGGTGAGCGAGAGCGGCAGCATGCGCCGCACGGCGGGCTCGTCGTCCACCACGACCACCTGCTTGGCGATCTTTCCCGCGCCCAGGATCGCCACGGTCGGCGGCAACACGACGGGTGAGGCGTAGCGGCCGGCGATCGTGCCGTAGTTCGAAAGCGTGATGGTGTTGCCGCGCAGCTCTTCCGGCGGCACCTTGCGCGCGCGGGCATCCGCGACGAGGCGCTCCAGTCCGCGCCGCAAGTCTTCTTCGCTCCGCGACTCGACGTTTCTCAGCACCGGCACCAGCAGCCCGTCGGGCGTATCGACGGCGATGCCGATGTCGATTTTCCTGAGCACCCAACGGCCGATTTTCTCGCTGTCGTACCACGCGTTGAGCGCGGGCTCGGCGCGGCAGCCGGCGACGAGCGCGCGAATGAGCCGCAGCATGACGTTCGTTCCCGCGTGCCATGATTCGATGTCGGCGTCGTCCATGATGGTCGCCGAGGCGACTTCGGCGTTCGCGAGCTCCATGTTCTGTGCCATCACGCGGCGCACCCCGCGCAGCAGTTCTATGGGCCCCGTTTCCGCGAGTACTTTCGCGGCGCGCTGCACGTCGTGGGCCGTGGTGAGCCCGTCCGCGCCGGTGGGCGTCACCATCGCGAGGTCCACGTTGAGCTTGCGGGCGAGCGCGCGCACTGCCGGCGTCGCCTTGATCCCGCCTGCGGCGGGCACGGCTGCCGCGGGCGCGGACGCGACGACTTTCTGCCCCACTTCCACTTTGCCGACGACCGTGCCTGCATCCGGCCCGTCGCCTTCGCCTTCGAATGCCACGAGCGGCGCCCCGATGTGCGCGATCTCGCCGGGCGCACCGTAGAGCTTGACGATGCGGCCGGAGTATGGCGCCGGGATATCGACGAGGGCTTTGGCCGTTTCCACCGACACCATCGGCTGATCCGCCTTCACTTCATCGCCGACCGCGACGTGCCACTTCACGATCTCCGCTTCCTGCAGGCCTTCGCCGAGATCCGGCAGCTTGAAGATCTTCATGGAGCGTCCTCCGTCTATGCGTGTTCGCGCGGTTCGGGTGCGCTGCGACTTGTGCTCGCCCACATGAGCCATGTGAGGCCGATCGCCGCAGCGATCACGGAGGCGAGCAGAATGCCGAGCTTCGCCTCTTCGACCAGCACCGGATCGCGAAAGGCGAGCTGGGCGATGAAAAGCGACATCGTGAAGCCGATGCCCCCGAGCCACGCGGCGCCGAGCAGGTGTCTCCATTCCACGCCTGAAGGCAGGCGCGCGAGTCCGAGCCGCACCGCCGTCCAGCTGAAGAGCCCGATTCCGACAAATTTCCCGATGACCAGACCCGCGAGCACGCCGAGCGTCACGCTGTTCATGAGCGCCTGGGACCACGCGATCGTCGTGAGGTCGATTCCGGCATTGGCGAGCGCGAAGACCGGAATGACCAGGAAGGTCACCCACGGCGTGAGGCTGTGCTCTATGCGTTGCAGCGGGCTCTGTACCGAAGCGGCTGATTGCTCCATTTCTTCCGCAATGGAGGCCATGCGTTCGTTGCTCAGCGGATCGTCGGGCGTTCCCAGGTCACGGCGATCGGCGCGAAACTCCGCGTGCAGGGCCTCGATGCGCTGCTCGAACTGCGCCGGCGTGGAAGTGGGGCGCGCCGGTATGGTAAGGGCGAGGAGAATGCCGGCGAGCGTCGCGTGCACGCCCGAGGCGTGTACCGCGAGCCACAACAGCACGCCGACGAGCGCGTAGGGCAGGGGATGGCGGATGCCGCCGCGATTGAGCAGCACGAGAAGCGCAAGGAACGTCGCTGCCGCGGCGAGCGATCCGGGATCGAGTCTGGCGGTATAGAAAAGCGCGATCACGAGCACCGCGCCCAAGTCATCCGCGATCGCCAGCGCGGTGAGAAAAATGATGAGGTTCCTCGGCACGCGCCAGGCGAGCAGCACGAGAATCCCGATCGCGAAGGCGATGTCGGTCGCCATCGGAATGCCCCATCCGGACGCCGTCGGCGTGCCGGCATTGAATGCGGCGTAGACGAGTCCCGGGACGATCATGCCGCCGACCGCCGCGGCGATGGGCAGCGCCGCGTCCTTGAGCGAGGAAAGCTCGCCCACCAGCACCTCGCGCTTCAATTCGAGGCCGACGAGAAGAAAGAAGAACGCCATCAACCCGTCGTTCACCCAATGCTGCAACGGCATTTCCAGCCGGTAGCGTTCTCCGGCGGCCACGGCAAGCGGCGTGTCCCATAGCCGGAGCAGGGTGTCGCCGCCCAGCGCCATCGCGAGCGCGAGCGTGATGACGGTCGTTCCGACGAGGATGATACCGCCCGCGGTGGTGCGGCGGAGAAAGCGCTCGAAGGGCGAAAGCACCCGGCCAAACAGCCTCTCGAGCGGATACCTCGGCTGTCCCATTCAGGCGCTTATCCGAACGCCAGCGCTTTTTGTGCCGCTGCCATGATGCGTGCCTTGTCGGGCATGTAGTGCTTCTCCAGGCGCGGGAGAGGAACGACGACATCGTATCCGGTTACGCGCTGCACCGGCGCGAGCAGCGACAGCAGGCCGTCTTCGGCGAGATTGGCCGCGATCTCCGATGCAAAGCTGCACGTGCGCGCGGCTTCCGTCACGACGACGCAGCGTCCGGTCTTCGCGACGGACGCGAGTATCGTGTCCATGTCGAGCGGCTTGAGTGTCGCCACATCGATCACTTCGGCGCTTACGCCTTCCTCGGCGAGATCGTTGGCGGCGGCGAGCGCTTCGTAAGTCATCGCGCCCCACGCGACGATCGTCACGTCGGTGCCCTCGCGCAGCGTGAAACAGCTATCCAGCGGAAGGGCCTGCCCATCGTCTTCCACATCCTCCTTGAAGAGACGATAGAGCCGCGTCGGTTCGAGGAAGATCACCGGGTCGGGATCGCGTATCGCTGCGAGCAGCAGACCGTAGGCACGGCGCGGCGAGCTCGCGTAGACCACGCGGATGCCCGGGATGTGCGCGAACATCGCCTCCGGGCTTTCCGAATGATGCTCCGGCGCGTGAATGCCGGCGCCACACGGGGTGCGCATGACGAACGGGCAGGTGAGCCGCCCGCGCGTGCGATGGCGCATGCGCCCGGCGTGGTTGAGCACCTGGTCGAGGGTCGTATAGGCAAAGCCGGCGAACTGGATTTCCGCGATGGGCCTGAGCCCCTCGACCGCCATGCCGATCGCAGTACCGATGATGAGCGCCTCGGCGAGCGGAGTGTCGATCACGCGCTCGGCACCGAAACGCTCGAGGAGCCCGAGGGTTGCGCGGAAGACACCGCCATCCACGCCGACGTCCTGTCCCAGCACGACGACCGATTCATCGTCCTGCATCGCGCGACGGAGCGCGAGGTTGACCGCTTCAACCAGTGTGATCTGTGCCATGAGCCAGCACTTCGTCGCGCTGCTTTTCGAGCGGGGCGGGGAGCTTCGCGTAAAGGTGATCGAACATCTGCTCGACGCCCGGCGGTGGCGTATCGAGGTAGGCCTGCGCCGCCGCCTGCACCTCCTCATTGCACTCGCGGAGCAGCCGTTCCTCCTTTTCCCTGCTCCATACGCCGCAGTCGGTGAGATAGTTGCGAAGGCGCAGCACCGGCTCGCGCTTCCAGGCAGCGGCCACCTCATCGGGATTGCGATAGCGCGAAGCATCGTCCGCCGTGGTGTGATCGGAGAGCCGGTAGGTCAGCGCTTCGATCAATGTCGGTCCGCCGCCCGAGCGTGCTTTTGCGAGCGCTTCGTCCATCGCATGGCGCACGGCGATGACATCGTTGCCGTCCACCTGCACGCCTTCGATGCCCGCCGCGATCGCTTTCTGGGCGAGCGTTTGCGCGCGCGTCTGGCGCTGGCGCGGCACGGAGATCGCCCATCGATTGTCGGTCACGACGAAGACGAGCGGCAACTGCCACACACCGGCGGCGTTGAGCCCTTCGTAGAAGTCGCCCTTGGAGCTCGCACCGTCGCCCAGCGCGCAGACCGCGACGCGCGGCTCGCGCCTGAGCTTTATCGCGTAGGCGACGCCGACCGCGTGCGTCGCGTGTGCGGCGATCGTGACGCAGATCGGAAAGTCGCGGCGCGGGCCGGCGAAGTCGCTGCCGCGCTCATCACCGCCCCAGTAGAGAAAGAACTCGGCGAGCGTGACGCCGCGCATCAACTGCGCGCCGTTCTCGCGGTAGGTCATGAGGAACACGTCCTCCGGGCGCATGGCGGCTCCGATGCCGGCGTTGATCGCTTCCTGCCCGAGAAGCGACGCGAAGGTCCCGACCTGGCCGGTGCGCTGCAGCGCGACCGCCTTCGCATCGTAGGCGCGCATCAGCACCATCCAGCGATAGAGCGGGATCAGGTCTTTCGCCTCGCATGCGAACGCCGGAAGCGGCGGCACCGGCTTGCCGTGCTCGTCCAGGAACTGCAGGTACCGTATTTCGAATTGAGCAACAACAGTCATGGCAATCGGAGGCAGTTCGCTGCCGAATCGGAAGAGTGCATCTGGCCAGAAAGCCCCATGTTTGTCGAACGGCTTTGTGCCAGATTCTACCCGGCGGGAGGAGAATGCGAGCGCCTGACCGTCTCCCAGGACGACAGCCTACAGGAACCAGTGTGCGGTTCCCGTTCGGCGATCATGATTGCGGATGGTGAATCTACGTCGAACACGCCGTTTTGTTCCCGGCCGGGTCATTCTTCGAAGCCCGCCGACCGGCCGCCGAGTGTAGCGGCTTCGGTGTCCGGGATCTATGTGAAGACGAACTTGGCTGCCGCGATGACGAGCACCGCCGCGAGCACGCGCAGCAGCGTCTGCGGCGAGAGCCAGCGGATTGCAAGCTGCGTGCCGATCAACGCGCCCAGCAGCGCGGCGGCGGCAAAATAGAGCATCTCAGGCGGCAGCGTACGCACGGTGACGAGATTTCCGGCAAGGCCCGCGAGGGAATTGACCAGGATGAACGGCGCCGTAATGCCGGAAGTCTGACGCGCGCCGGCCCAGCCGAAGAGCACGAGGACCGGGCTGAGAAAGATGCCGCCGCCGACTCCCGTCAGGCCGGACAGGAGCCCGATCCCGCCACCGGTGACGAGCGCGGGTGCCCAGGATGGAGTGACCGCGGTCCGCAGCGGCCGCGCTTCACGCGGGTCGACGAAGAGCCGCACCGCCGCGGCGGCGAGCACGAGGCCGACGAGAACGCGATACCAGTCGCCCGGGAGCACGATCATGCCGCCGACGAACGCCGCCGGAACCGATGCGACCGACAGGCGCAGGAGGGCGTTCCAGTTGACGAGTCCCGCGCGGTGCAGGCGGTAGGTCCCCATGACCGTGACGAGCACGTTCAGGACGAGCGCGGTGGGCCGCATGATCGCGGGTGCGATGCCGAAGAGCGCCATCGAGGCGATGTAACCCGAAGCGCCGCCGTGTCCGACCGAAGAGTAGAGCGTCGCGACGAGAAAGATCAATCCCGAGAGCAGAAGCAGATCGATATCGGTCATGGCCGCGGCATTGTAAAGGATGCGCGTGGGCGCCCGGTCGCGGGGCGCAAGCCTGCGACCGCGTGATACGATGCCGCCGGGAGCGCGCCATGAAACTCGGATTCTTCACCATGCCCATGCATCCGCCGGGGCGCAATTACACCGAGACGCTGAAGGAGGACCGCGAGGCGGTGCTGCTCGCCGACCGGCTCGGCTACAGCGAAGCCTACATCGGCGAGCACGTGACCGACGTGTGCGAGTCGATTCCCTCGTGCCTCACCTTCATCGCGAGTCTCGCGCACGATACGAAACAGATCCGGCTCGGCAGCGGCACCGTCAATCTTCCCAACAATCATCCCGCCCAGGTCGCGGCGCACGTCGCGATGGTGGACCACATGCTCGAAGGGCGCTTCATCTTCGGCATCGGGCCCGGAGGGTTGCGCTCCGACTGGGAGGCGCTCGGCAATCTCGATCGCGACCGCAATGCGATGTTCGTGGAGGCGATCGATCACATCCTCGCGCTGTGGACGGGCGAGGCGCCATACAATCTGCGTGGAGAATTCTGGAACATCAGCACGGAGAAGACGCTGATACGCGAGGCGGGGCAGGGCGTCATGGTGAAGCCTTATCAGAAGCCCCACCCGCCGATCGTCGTCACCGCGGTGGTGCCGCACTCGAAAGGGCTCAAGGCCGCCGCCGCGCGCGGCTGGAAGCCGATCTCGGCGAACTTTCTGCAGCCGCGGTGGGCGGCGACGCACTGGCCGATGTACGAGCAGGGCTGTCGTGCGGGTGGTTATGTCGCGGCGCGCAGCGACTGGCGCGTCTGCAAGAGTATTTTCGTGGCGGACGATGACGCGACGGCACGGCGTTATGCCAGGAGCGTGGACGGGCCGTACGGCTTCTACTATTGGAACCTCCTCACCAAGCGGCGCGCGCACGGGAGCGTGGACATCTTCAAGCACGACCCGGCGCTGCCGGATGATGCCGTCACGGTGGAATACATCCTCGACCGGCTCGTGATCTGCGGCAGCGTCGAGAGCGTCGTCGATCAATTGCTCGCGTTCCGCAGGGAAATCGGCGACTTTGGAACGCTTCTTTATTGCGGTCACGACTGGGCGGATCCACGTCTCGCGCGCCGCTCAATGGAGCTTATGGCCGAAAAAGTGGTGCCCGTCGTCAACCGCGCTGAAAGGCTGTAGAAAGGTCGGGGTGGCACTGTGCCAAGTTGTTTCTTGACCGGAGACTGCCACGATGAAGCACCTGACCGCCGCAATGCTTTTTCTTCTGCCCCTTCTCGCTCGTGCTGCGGAAGACGCGCCGCCCCCGCCCGCGCCGGTGGACGCGAGCCCGTGGGGCATGATCATTTTCGCGCTGGTGTTCTTCGGGATGATCGGCGGCTTCGGGTTCTTCATCTGGCACAAGGAGCGCCAGCGCAAGCGGAGCGAGAGCCGCTAGCACCACCCCGGCGCTTTCGCGCCACCCCTCCTCATCGGAGGAGGGGATTCACCACCCCGGCGCTTCGCGCCAACTCATGTCGACGGGGCGGTCTTTGACGCCTCCGCGATCATTTTCCGCAGCACGTACGGCAATATCCCGCCGTGGCGCAGATATTCGATCTCGATGCCGATGTCCGCGCGCAGCGTAAGCTTCGCTTCACGCGCTGAGCCGACCTTACTGCGGATCACGAGCGTCAACTCCTGACGGGGCCGTAGCGGGCCTTCGAGGCCGAACAGGTCATACGTTTCGCTGCCGTCCAGCCCGAGAGCAGCGATGCCGTCGTCTTCCTGGAACGCACACGGCAGCACCCCCATGCAGATCAGGTTGGTGCGGTGAATGCGCTCGAAGCTCCGCGCGATCACGGCGCGCACACCGAGGAGCTGCGGCCCTTTCGCCGCCCAGTCGCGCGAGGAGCCCATGCCGTAGTCTTCTCCGGCAAAGACCAGCAGCGGCACGCCGGATTCGCGATAGCGTTGGGCGGCGTCGTAGATCGTGAGCTGCTCCCCGCTCGGATGATGCACGGTCACGCCGCCCTCGGTCCCCGCGACCATGCGGTTCCTGAGCCGCGCGTTCGCGAACGTGCCGCGCACCATCACCTCGTGATTGCAGCGCCGGACGCCATAGTGGCCCAAGTCGCCCGGCGTAACGCCGTGCCCGGCGAGCCACGCGCCGGCCGGTGAATCGGGCCTGATGCGCGAAACCGGGCTGATGTGATCGGTGGTGATCGAGTCGCCGAAGAGGGCGAGGGCGCGGGCCCCGAGGATGTCGCGAAGAGGCTCCGGCGTATGCGCGAATCGGGCGAAGAACGGCGGCTCGCGAATGAAGCTCGATCGCGGATCCCACGGATAGATCGCGCCGGCGCGCTCGGGAATCGCATCCCACAATTCGCGCATGCCGCCGAGGTCTGCATACTCGCGCTGAAAGAGGTCAGGCCGGTTCGCGGACCTGAGCACCGTCTCGACCTTCGTTTCCGAAGGCCACAGGTCTTCGAGATACACCGCGCGACCATCGCCATCGCGCCCGATGGGCTCCGCCGTGAGATCGATATCGACGCGGCCGGCGAGCGCAAAGGCGACGACGAGCGGCGGGCTCATCAGAAAGTTGGCGCGGAGATGAGGATGCACCCGCGCCTCGAAATTGCGGTTGCCGGAGAGCACGGCGCACGCGATGAGGTCGTGCGTGACCACCGCCTCCTCGAGGGCGGGGTCGAGCGGACCGGCCGCGCCCATGCAGGTCGTGCAGCCGTAGGCGACGACGCCGAAGCCGAGGCGCTCGAGATACGGCAGCAGCCCCGCTTCCCGCAGGTAGGCGGTCACGACCTTCGATCCCGGCGCAAGCGAGGTCTTCACGTGCGGCGGAACGCGCAGCCCGCGCTCGACCGCCCTTTTCGCGAGGAGGCCGGCCGCGAGCAGCAGCGACGGATTCGACGTGTTGGTGCACGAGGTGATCGCCGCAATCAGGATGTCGCCATGCCCTACCGACAAGCCCTTCCCCTCCTCCGATGAGGAGGGGTGGCGCGCAGCGCCGGGGTGGTCTGTCAAAGGCACGCGCTTGTGTCGTTCGGCCTCATCCTTCGCATAACCGCCCTCCGACACCGCGGCCGAGAAAAGCCGATCGAAGCGCGCCTTGAGCGCCCGGAGATCGACGCGGTCCTGCGGCCGTTTGGGGCCGGCGACGCTCGGTGCGACGCGCGCGAGATCGAGTTCGACGACCTGCGTGTAATCGATCTCGCCGGGAGAAGGAATGCCCAACAGTCCCTGTGCTCTGGAGTAGGCCTCGATCGCGGAAACGAGCTGCGGATCGCGCCCGGTTGTGCGGTAGTAGGCGAGCGTCTGCTCGTCCACGGCGAAATAGCCGGTGGTCGCGCCGTACTCCGGCGCCATGTTCGCGATCACCGCGCGGTCGGGTGCGCTCAGCGAACGCGCGCCGTCGCCGAAGAATTCGACGAATTTTCCGACCACGCCGACGCGGCGCAGGAGTTCAGTCACGGTGAGCGCGAGATCGGTCGCAGTGACGCCCGCCTGAAGCTTACCCTTGAGATGCGCGCCCACCACATCCGGAGTCAGAAAGAAGACCGGCTGTCCGAGCATGCCGGCTTCGGCCTCGATGCCGCCGACACCCCAGCCCACGATGCCGATGCCGTTCACCATCGGCGTATGGGAATCGGTGCCGACGACCGTGTCGGGAAACCAGACGCCGCTCTCTTCGCACACGCCGCGCGCGAGGTACTCGAGGTTGATCTGATGGATGATGCCGTTCCCTGGCGGGATGACGCGTACCTTGGAATAGGCCTGGCGCGCCCATTTGACGAACTGATAGCGCTCGGCGTTGCGGGAGAACTCGAGCGTCATGTTGCGCTTGAGTGCGTCGGGAGCGTTGTGCACGTCCACTTCGACCGAATGGTCGATCACCACGTCCACCGGCACGCTCGGCTCGATGCGGCGTGGGTCGACGCCGAGGCGGGCGGCGGCCGCGCGCATCGCGGCGAGATCGTTGAGACACGGGAAGCCGATCATGTCCTGCAGCACGATGCGCACGGCGATGAAGGGGACTTCGGTGGTGCGCGGCGCTGCGGGCCGCCAGGCGGCGAGATCGCGCACGTGCGCTTCGGTCACCCGCGTGCCGTCGAGGTTGCGCACGAGGGATTCGAGCACGACGCGCAGCGTATGCGGCATGCGCGAGATGCGCCCGAGGCCCGCTGCCTCGAGCGCCGCGATGCGGTGGTATTTACCGGTGCGGCCGGGCGCGATCTCGAATTCCGCGAGCGTGCACGGGATCACGAGGCGCCCGCTCTCATCAGTCGGCCTTGACGCCGAGACGCTTCGCGGCCGGCACCCAGCGTTTGAGGTCCGCCGCGATGACGGCTGCGAACTGCTCCGGCGTGCCGCCTTTGGGCTCCACGCCGTCGGCCTGGAGCCGGGTCTGCATGTCGGGCGCGCTCAACGCCTTGTTCACCGCCCCGTTCAGACGATCGACGATCGGGCGCGGCACGTTCTTCGGCCCGATGAGCCCATGCCACAGCGTGGTGGAGAAGTCCTTGAACCCGGATTCCGCCACGGTGGGAATCTCGGGGTTGCTCTTGATGCGCTCGGTGGTGGTGACCGCGAGCGCGCGCAGCCGCCCGCTCTTCACATGCGGCATGGTGACGGCGGGGCTGCCGAAGATGAACTGGGTATGGCCGGCGATGGTATCGGTGAGCGCCGGGCCCGTGCCCTTGTACGGGATATGCGTCGCCTTGATTTTCGCGACGTCGAGGAACACTTCGGTCGAGAGGTGGACGATGCTCCCCGACCCGCTCGTCGCGAAATTGAGCGTGCCCGGCTTGGCGCGGGCGAGAGCGACGAACTCCTTGAGATTCTTCACCGGCAGCGACGGGTGGGTCGCGACGATCAGCGGCCCCGCCGAGATCTGGATGATCGGCGTGATGTCGGCGACGGGGTCGTAGGGAATCTTGTAGATCCCGGGATTCACCGTGTAGCTCGTGGCGATGACCGTGACGGTATAGCCGTCGGGCGGCGCCTTCACCCCGAACTCGGCCCCGATCGTGCCGCCCGCGCCCGGACGGTTGTCCACGATGAATTGCTGGCCCAGCGCTTCGGTGAGCTTCTGTGCGGTCGTGCGGGCGATGAAGTCGGTGCCGCCGCCCGGCGCGAACGGCGCGATGATGCGCACGACCTTCGTGGGATACGCCTGGCCCCACGCGGCGCCCGCGGTCGCGGCCAGTGCGGCAAGCGCGATCAGTGTCTTTCTCATGATGCCTCCTGTGAAGTGGATTCCCGGCTCAGGACCCGCCCTGTTTCTTCCTGAGCCGCGACTGCTTGAATTCGGCGAACTTGGTGGAGCGGTAGGCACCGCTCGAGACGAACTCTCCCAGAAGGAGGAATTCGGCGGCGTCCTTGACCGGCCCCACCACGCGCGCGGCCTCGTTGCCCTCGAGATCGAAGAACACGAAGGTTGGAGTGGCGTTCACGCGCAGCGCCTGTGCGTAGCCCTTCTCCGTGACTTCGCGGCCGGCGAAATCGCGGAGCGGCACCGCACCGTGGATGTCCACGGAGAAGTTCACGAACCGCTCGCGATAGAAGGCCTGCACGTCGGTGCGGCTCAGGATGCTGCGCTTCATGTAGAGGCAGCCCGGGCAGCCCTCCTGCTCGAACATGAAGAGGATCGCCTTCCTGCCTGCGCGCTTCGCGTCCTGCGCTTCGGCCTTGAGGTCGCCGGTGTTCAGGTTGAAGAAGTGCTGATCGGCGTCGCGTGTCTCCGCCGAGTAAGCGACAGGCGAAGCGGAAAGAGCGATAGCAAGAAAGAGCGCGGTGAAGAGGCGGCGTGCCCCCCGTTCGTCATTCCGGACGCGCGGGCGCGATCCGGAATCCAGGCGAGGGCTTACTGGACCCCGGATTTCGCCGGGGTGACGAACGATCCCGCAAGCATCAGGAAAAGTTCCGGTTCGCACGTTACGTGGGAAAGTCAGACGGCGAGCAGATCCACGAACTCGTGCACCGGCATCGCCTCGAGGCGCGCCTGGTCGCTGCATACCGCGAGGATCACCGCGCGCTGCTTCTCAGCAAAGCGCCGCGCGAGGTTGGTGCGGAATTTCGCTTCGAGCAGCGGAATGCCTTCCTTGCGCCGGCGCCGATGCCCGAGCGGGTATTCCACCGCGACCTTCTCGGTTTTCGATCCATCCCTGAAGAATACCTGCACCGCGTTTGCGATCGACCGTTTCTCGGGATCGAGGTAATCGCGCGTCCAGCGCTTGTCCTCGACGCAGGTCATCTTCGCACGCAGCCGGTCGATGCGCGGGTCGGAAGCGACGTCGTCCTCGTAATCCGCTGCGGTGAGGGCGCCCTTCATGAGACCGATCGCCACCATGTACTGGATGCAGTGATCGCGGTCGGCGGGGTTGTGCAGCGGGCCCTGCTTGTCGATGATGCGGATCGCGGACTCGTGCGTGGTGATGACGATGCGCTCGATGTCGTCGAGGCGGTCCCTGACCTGCGGGTGCAGCCTGATCGCGCACTCCACCGCGGTCTGCGCATGGAATTCGGCGGGGTAGGAGATCTTGAAGAGCACGTTCTCCATGACGTAGGCGCCGTACCTGCGCTTCATGCTGAACGGCTTGCCGCGGAACAGCACGTCGTAGAAGCCCCACGTCTTCGCGGTGAGCGCGGAGGGATAACCCATCTCGCCCTTGAGCGCCATGAGCGCGAGGCGCACGCCGCGGCTCGTCGCATCGCCCGCCGCCCATGACTTGCGCGAGCCGGTGTTCGGGGCATGGCGATAAGTGCGCAGCGACTGCCCGTCGAGCCACGCATTCGAGACCGCGTTCACGATCTCCTCGTGCGTGCCGCCCAGCATCTGCGTGACGACCGCGGTGGACGCCACCTTGACCAGCACGACGTGGTCGAGACCGACGCGGTTGAAGCTGTTCTCGAGCGCGATCACGCCCTGAATCTCGTGCGCCTTGATCATGCCCGTCAGCACATCGCGCATGACGAGCGGCTTCCTGCCGGCCGCGACCGCGTTGCGCGAGGCCCAGTCGGCGGCGGAGAGGATGCCGCCCAGGTTGTCCGAAGGGTGACCCCATTCCGCCGCGAGCCAGGTGTCGTTGTAGTCTAGCCAGCGGATCATGGCGCCGAGATTGAATGCGGCGCTCACCGGATCGAGCTGGTAGGAGGTGCCCGGGACTTTGGCGCCGTTCGGAACGATCGTGCCGGGCACGATGGGGCCCAGCAGCTTGGTGCACGCCGGGTAGGAGAGCGCCTCGAATCCGCAGCCCAGCGTATCCATGAGGCAGAGGCGCGCGGTGTTGTAGGCCTCCTTGCTCCGGATCGTGTAGCGGGTGACGTAATCGGCGATGTCGACGAGGACCTTGTCCGGCCTGGGCCGGATGTTGGAGATGTGTGACGACATGAGCTGCTCTCTCTTGTTGGTATGCCTGCTGCCGGCCGCGGACGCTATATCCGCTTCGGCGAGCCGCCGCGCTCTGCCAGCGGTACGAACTGGCGGCCCTCCGGACCGGTGTAGACCGCGGTCGGGCGGATGATCTTGTTGTCGATGCGCTGCTCGATGACGTGCGCCGACCAGCCGCTCGTCCGTGCGATGACGAAGATCGGCGTGAACATCGGCGTGGGTATCCCCATGCGGTGATAGGACACCGCGGAGAACCAGTCGAGATTGGCGAACATCTTCTTCTCGCGCATCATGACCGCTTCGATGCGCTCCGCGACGTCGAACATCTTCATGTCGCCGGCGTCCTGCGACAGCGTGCGGGCGACTTCCTTGATCACCTTGTTGCGCGGATCGGCGATGGTGTATACCGGGTGCCCGAAGCCGATCACGACTTCCTTGTTGCGGATGCGGGCGACGATGTCCTCTTCCGCCTCGTCGGGCGTCTGGTAGCGGTTCATCACTTCGAACCCGACTTCGTTGGCCCCGCCGTGCTTCGGTCCGCGCAGCGCACCGATCGCGCCGGTGATCGCGGAATGCATATCCGCGCCGGTCCCGGCCACCACGCGCGCGGCGAAAGTGGAAGCATTGAATTCGTGCTCGGCGTAGAGGATGAGAGACGTGTGCATCGCCCGCACCCACAGCGGCTTGGCGGGCTTGCCGTGCAGCAGATGCAGGAAATGCCCGCCGATCGAGTCGTCGTCGGTCTCGACGTCGATGCGCCGGCCGTTGTGACTGTAGTGATACCAGTAGAGCAGCATCGAGCCGAAGGACGCCATCAGGCGGTCCGCGATGTCCCGGGCGCCGGCGACGTTGTGGTCCTCCTTTTCCGGCAGCGCCGCGCCGAGCGCCGAACAGCCGGTACGCATGACGTCCATCGGGTGGGCGCCGGCCGGCACGTGCTCGAGCACGTTACGGACCATCGCCGGCAGGCCGCGCAGCTGGCGCAGCCTGAACTTGTAGTTCTGCAGCTCGGCGAGGTTCGGCAGCCTGCCGTGCACCAGAAGATAGGCGATCTCCTCGAATTCGCAGGTATCCGCGATGTCGAGGATATCGTAGCCGCGATAGTGCAGATCGTTGCCGCTGCGCCCCACCGTGCACAGCGCGGTGGTGCCCGCCGGAACGCCCGACAGTGCGACCGATTTCTTCGGTTTGAACCCCGTGGACTCTTCTGTACTCATGGATGCTCCCCGTGATAAGCGTTCGTGCCGAACTGCGAGTCTGCCCTCGGCGGCAGTGGAAGGGAAGCACGAGCGGAATGACGCCCGGAAACCGGCGCGCACACGCCGTCAGCTCAGTGCGAGCGGCCGCTGGTTCGGTTCCGTTATCCCAGGAGCGAGCGGATCGAATCGCGCTCCTCGTGCAGCTCCTTCAGCGTCGCCTGCATGCGTGCGCGGCTGAATTCGCTCACCTCGATGCCCTTCACGATCTCGTAGCGCCCGCCCTTGCACACCGCCGGATAGCCGTAGATCACACCCTCCGGGATGCCGTAGCTGCCGTCCGAGGGCAGCCCCATGCTGACCCAGTCGCCCTCGCGCGTGCCGTGCACCCAGTCGCGCACGTGGTCCATCGCGGCGTTGGCGGCGCTCGCGGCGGAGGAGAGGCCGCGCGCCTCGATGATCGCGGCGCCGCGCTTCTGGATCGTCGGGATGAATTCCTTCTCGAGCCAGCCCTGGTCGTTGATCATCGGCCACACCCTGGCGCCGTCGATCTCGGCCTGGAAGAGATCAGGATACTGGGTCGCGGAGTGGTTGCCCCACACCGTCATCCTGCGCACGCTGGCGACCGGTTTGCCGACCTTCTGCGCGATCTGCGTGAGCGCGCGGTTGTGGTCGAGCCGCATCATGGCGGAGAAGTTGGAAGGCCTGAGCCCCGGCGCGTTCTTCATCGCGATGAGGCAGTTCGTGTTCGCCGGATTGCCGACCACCAGCACCTTGACCTCGCGTCTGGCGACCTCGGAGAGCGCGCGTCCCTGCGGCGCGAAAATCCTGCCGTTCGCCTCGAGCAGATCCTTGCGCTCCATGCCGGGGCCGCGCGGGCGTGCGCCGACGAGCAGAGCGATTTCGGCGTCCCTGAACGCCACCATCGGGTCCGCGGTGGCGATCATCCCGTGCAGCAGCGGGAACGCGCAGTCGTCGAGCTCCATCATCACGCCCTTCAAAGCCTTCTGCGCTTTCTCGTCGGGAATCTCGAGAAGCTGAAGAACGACCGGCTGGTCCTTGCCCAGCATCTCGCCGCTCGCGATCCGGAAGAGCAGGCTGTAGCCGATCTGGCCGGCGGCGCCCGTGACCGCCACGCGCATGGGTGTTTTCATGAATGGATTCTCCTGGACTGTGGAAAGTGATCCTGTTCAGCGGGAAAGGAGGCGCGCACGAGAAACGCGGCGCACAGCCGTTATAACACGGGATCATAGCGAACCTCGCCTTTTGATGACAAGGCAGAGGCGAGCGCTCCGCGGCTGCGCCGCAACGCTTCCTGCACTGCAGCGAAGCTGCTAAACTTAGCGCGATTCCGAAATGTCACGACGGCGCGCTACAGACTGGGGTGGAACGCAACGCATGCGCCGTCTGCGATTCGTTCTCCTGCAGCGCGTTGAGCGGATTTTGCCGGTCTCTGTCGAATAAGAAAGCAATCGGATGCCGAACTCCAGGCCCAAACACCTGAATTTGATCCTGATCAAATTTCCGGTCATGGCGATCGTATCGGGCATGCACCGGATCAGCGGGGCGGTGCTGTTCCTGTTCCTGCCGCTTTTCCTGTGGCTGTGGCACCAGAGCGTCGCCTCGCCCGAGGCGTTCGAAGCGTTCAGGGCCGCGGTCGGTCATCCCCTGATGAAGCTCGTGCTCCTCGGACTGCTGTGGGGCTACCTGCACCACTTCTGCGCCGGCATCCGTCATCTCGCGCTCGACCTCGACCTCGGGACGGACCTGCAGCCCGCGCGCGCGACGAGCTACGCGGTGCTTGCGGTGAGCATCGCGCTCACCATCGCAATCGGGGTGGCGCTATGGTGAGGCGCATCGTCGTCGGCGCGCATTACGGGCTGCGCGACTGGCTTGCCCAGCGGATCACGGCGGTCGTCATGATCGTCTACACGGTGCTCTTCGCGACCGCGGTCTTCAACATGCCGCGCTTCGACTTCGAGAGCTGGCAGGCGTTGTGGCGCGCGCCGTGGATGCGCTATGCGACGCTCCTCTTCATGCTGAACGTGCTGTATCACGCGTGGGTCGGCGTGCGCAACATTTTCATGGACTACGTGAAACCGACGGGGCTGCGGCTCGTGCTCCACGCGCTCGTCATCCTGTCGCTCGTCTGTTACGGCGCGTGGTCGGTCCAGATCCTGTGGGGATACTAGAGCCATGGCAGTAGCGCGCAGGGCGTTCGATGCAGTGGTGGTGGGGGCGGGTGGCTCCGGGATGCGGGCGGCACTCGAGCTCGCCGAGGCGGGCCTGCGGGTGGCGGTCCTGTCGAAAGTGTTCCCGACGCGTTCCCATACCGTCGCCGCGCAGGGCGGGGTGGCGGCCTCCCTCGGCAACGTGAGCGAAGACAACTGGCACTGGCACATGTATGACACCGTCAAGGGCGCCGATTATCTCGGCGATCAGGACGCGATCGAATTCATGTGCCGTGCGGCACCCGAAGTCGTGTACGAGCTGGAGCACTTCGGCATGCCCTTCGACCGCACGCCCGACGGACGCATCTACCAGCGGCCGTTCGGCGGGCACATGCAGAGCTACGGCCGCAACCCGGTGGAGCGCGCCTGCGCCGCCGCCGACCGCACCGGGCACGCGATGCTGCACACGCTCTACCAGCGCAACGTGCGCGCGCGCACCCAGTTCTTCGTCGAGTGGATGGCGCTCGATCTCGTGCGCGACGCCGAAGGGGATGTGCTTGGTGTCGTGGCGATGGAGATCGAGACCGGCGAAGTGATGATCCTCGAAGCGCACGCGACGCTGCTCGCGACCGGCGGGGCCGGGCGCATCTACGCGTCCAGCACCAACGCCTTCATCAATACCGGCGACGGCCTCGGCATGGTGGCACGCGCAGGCCTGCCGCTCCAGGACATGGAGTTCTTCCAGTTCCATCCGACCGGCGTCCATGGCGCCGGTGTGCTGATCACCGAAGGCGTGCGCGGGGAGGGCGGGTTTCTCCTCAACCGCAACGGCGAGCGCTTCATGGAGCGCTACGCGCCCACCGCGAAGGACCTGGCGAGCCGCGACGTGGTCTCACGGGCGATGGCGACCGAGATCAAGGAAGGCCGCGGGGCCGGCAAGGACGCCGACCACATTTTGCTCAAGCTCGACCATCTCGGCGCGGAAGTGATCCAGAAGCGGCTGCCCGGCATCCGCGAAATCGCGATCAAGTTCGCGAACGTCGATCCGGTGACCGACCCCATTCCGGTGGTACCGACCGTGCACTACATGATGGGGGGCATTCCGACCAACTACCACGGACAGGTGGTCGTACCCGACGGACGCGGCGGCGAGCAGGTGGTGCGCGGACTCTATGCCGCCGGCGAATGCGCCTGCGTCTCGGTGCACGGCGCGAACCGCCTCGGGTGCAATTCGCTGCTCGATCTGCTCGTTTTCGGGCGCGCGGCGGGCCGCAAGGTCATCGCCGACATCGAGCGCGGCGCCCACAAGCCGCTGCCCGCGGACGCCGCCGACATGTCGCTCTCGCGCATCGCACGGCTGGAATCGCAGAAGGACCCGGAGAGCGTGCCGGACGTCGCGGCCGAAATGCGGCGCACGATGCAGACGCACTGCGGCGTCTTCCGCTTTCCCGACAGCCTCGCCGAGGGCGTGCAGAAGATCAAGGCCGTGGCCGAGCGCGCGCAGCGCACCGGCATCGCGGACCGGAGCAAGGTGTTCAACACCGCGCGGGTGGAGGCGCTCGAGCTCGACAACCTGATCGAGGTCGCGCTCGCCACCATGATCTCGGCCGAGGCGCGCAAGGAATCGCGCGGCGCGCACGATCGCAGCGACTACCCCAAGCGCGACGATGCGAACTGGATGAAGCACACGCTTTGGTACAGGCAAGGCAACCGACTCGAGTACAAGGCGGTCAAAACCAGACCGCTTACGGTGGAGCCCTTCGAGCCCAAGACCCGGGTCTACTAGACGGAGCACGGCAGACGATGCGTTTCTCGATTTACCGCTACAACCCGGATACGGACGAGAAGCCGTACATGCGCGACTACGAGGTCGCGCTCGAGCCGACCGACCGCATGCTGCTCGACGCGCTGGTGCGGATCAAGGAAAAGGACGACACGTTCTCGTTCCGGCGTTCCTGCCGCGAAGGCGTGTGCGGCTCGGACGCAATGAACATCAACGGCAAGAACGGGCTCGCCTGCATCACGCGGCTGATCGAGCTGAAGGAGCCGGTCGTGATTCGGCCGCTCCCGGGACTGCCGGTGATCCGCGATCTCGTGGTGGACATGTCTCAGTTCTTCAAGCAGTACCACTCGGTCCAGCCCTACCTCATCAATGAAACGCAGCCGCCGGAGAAGGAGCGGCTGCAGTCGCCGGAGGACCGCGACGAGCTGAACGGCCTCTACGAGTGCATCCTGTGCGCGTGCTGCTCGACCTCGTGCCCGTCGTTCTGGTGGAATCCCGACAAGTTCGTCGGCCCGGCGGGGCTCTTGCAGGCCTATCGTTTCATCGCCGATACCCGGGACGAGGCGACCAACGCCCGGCTCGACAATCTCGAGGATCCGTACCGGCTCTTCCGCTGCCATTCGATCATGAACTGCGTCGATGTCTGTCCCAAGGGGCTCAACCCGACGCGCGCGATCGGCAAGATCAAGGACCTCCTCGTCAAGCGTACGATATGAGCGAAGGCACGCCCGGACGCCGCGCGCAGCGATGCGCCCCATGAGCGAAGCGGACCGCATCCGCTGGCATTGCCGGCGCGGGCTGCTCGAGCTCGATCTCACGCTCGCCGCGTTCATGGAGCGGCATTTCGACCGGCTCGATGCGGGCGAGGTCGAGCGCTTCAAGCGGCTTCTGGAATGGCCGGACAACGACCTCTTCGATCTCGTGATGGGCAGGACCGGGATCGAGGAGGCGGGATACGAGGGATTGATCGAACGCCTGCGCGAGAGCTGCGCGCAGCCCGCGGGCGCCTGAAGCGATGATCTGTAGCGAGAACCGGAGACTGCTATGACCGAGAAGCTGGCCACTCTTTCCTTCAGCGACGGGAAGCCGTCGGTGGACTTTCCCGTGCTGGGCGGCACGGTCGGGCCCGAGGTGATCGATGTCCGCGCGCTCTACGCGAAGACCGGGATGTTCACCTACGACCCGGGCTTCATGTCGACCGCGAGCTGCCGCTCGAGCATCACCTACATCGATGGTGACCAGGGGATCCTGCAGTACCGCGGCTATCCGATCGAGCAGCTCGCCGAAAACTGCGACTTCCTCGAGGTGGCATACCTTATCCTCAACGGCGAGCTGCCCGCGCGCGAGCAGAAGATCCAGTTCGACGACATCGTCCGGCATCACACCATGGTGCACGAGCAGCTCTCGCGCTTCTACAGCGGATTTCGCCGCGACGCCCACCCGATGGCGGTGCTGTGCGGCGTCGTGGGCGCGCTCTCCGCGTTCTACCACGATTCGATCGACATCCACGATGCGCGCAGCCGCGAAATCTCGGCCTTCCGGCTGATCGCGAAGCTGCCGACCATCACGGCGATGACCTACAAGTACAACGTCGGCCAGCCGTTCATGTATCCGCGGAACAGCCTCTCGTACGTCGAGAACTTCCTCTACATGATGTTCGGCACGCCGTGCGAGGAGTGGAAGCCGAACCCGGTGCTCACGCGCGCGATGGAGCGCATCCTGATCCTGCACGCCGACCACGAGCAGAATGCATCCACTTCCACCGTGCGGCTCGCGGGCTCGACCGGAGCGAATCCGTTCGCCTGCATCGCGGCCGGCATCGCGAGCCTGTGGGGCCCGGCGCACGGCGGCGCCAACGAGGCGGTACTGAAGATGCTCGCGGAGATCGACGACGTGAAGAACATCCCGAGCTTCATCAAGCGGGTGAAGGACAAGGAGGGCCACGCCATGCTGATGGGCTTCGGCCACCGCGTCTACAAGAACTACGACCCGCGCGCGAAGATCATCCAGAAGACCTGCCACGAAGTGCTGGAGGAGCTCGATCTCAAGGACGACAAGCTGTTCAAGCTCGCGATCGCGCTCGAGAAGGTGGCGCTGGAGGACGAGTACTTCATCAAGCGCAAGCTCTATCCCAACGTCGACTTCTATTCGGGCATCGTCTACAAGGCGCTCGGCATTCCGGTCAGCATGTTCACCGCGATCTTCGCGCTCGCTCGCACCGTCGGGTGGATCGCGCAGTGGAACGAGCTGATCAGCGATCCGGACCAGAAGATCGGCCGTCCGCGCCAGCTTTTCATCGGGGCGACACGGCGCGAGTTCGTGCCGCTCGACAAGCGCAGGTAGGTGGCTTATCCCCTCCTCCTCCGATGAGGAGGGGGGTGCCGGCGGTGTGGTGCAGAAGGGGTTTCCGCCATGATGAAGCAGTTTCTCGGCAATTCCTATCTCTTCGGCGCGAACGCGCCGTTCATCGAAGCACTCTACGAGACGTACCTGCAGGACCCGCAGTCGGTCGAGCCGCGCTGGCGCGGCTACTTCGACGAGCTGCAGCGGCTGGACGAAGGCCCGCGCGACGCCATTCACAGCGAAATCCGGGCCCGCTTCGCGCAGCTCGCGCGCGAGCGCCGTCCGGCCACCGTGACGGTGGTGAGCCCGGGGCAGCTCGGCGAGAAGCAGTTTGCCGTGCTGCAGTTGATCGCGGCCTACCGCTTCCTGGGCACCCGGCACGCGAACGTCGATCCGCTGGAGCGGCAGGAGAAGCCGTACATCGCGGAGCTCGATCCCGCCTGGTACGGCTTGACCGACGCCGACATGGACGTCGTGTTCAACACCGGCACGCTGCACGCGCCGCGCCAGATGAGGCTCAGGGACATCCTGCAGTTCCTGAAGGACACCTACTGCGGCACGATCGGCGTCGAGTACATGTACATGACCGACATGGGGCAGAAGCGCTGGGTGCAGGAGCGGCTCGAGTCGATCCGCTCGCGACCGAGCTACGACGCCGAGACGCGCAGGCATATTCTCGAGCGGCTCACGGCCGCCGAAACGCTCGAGCGCTATCTCCATACGCGCTACGTCGGGCAGAAGCGCTTCTCGGGCGAAGGGAACGAGTCGCTGATCCCGCAGCTCGATCTCCTGCTGCAGAAGGCGGGAAAAGCCGGCGTGCAGGAGCTCGTGATCGGCATGGCGCACCGTGGGCGGTTGGGCGTGCTGGTCAACATCATGGGCAAGATGCCCAAGGATCTCTTCGCCGAGTTCGAGGGCAAGCACGAGGCCCATCTGCTCGCCGGCGATGTCAAGTACCACCAGGGCTTTTCCAGCAACGTGATGACGCCCGGCGGGCCGATGCACGTTACGCTCGCGTTCAACCCCTCGCACCTCGAGATCGTGAACCCGGTGGTGGAAGGCTCGGTCCGCGCCCGCCAGCATCGCCGCCGCGACTTCAAGGGCGACCAGGTGCTTCCCGTGCTGATCCACGGCGATGCGTCGTTCGCGGGGCAGGGTGTGGTGATGGAGACGCTCAATCTCGCCCAGACGCGCGGCTACGGCACCGGCGGTACGGTGCACATCGTCGTCAACAACCAGATCGGGTTCACCACGTCGGACCCGCGCGACTCGCGCTCGACACTCTACTGCACCGACGTCGCGAAGATGCTCGAAGTGCCGATCTTCCACGTGAACGGCGATGATCCCGACGCGGTATGCCTGGTGACGGAAATCGCGCTCGACTACCGCATGCAGTTCCATCGCGACGTTGTGGTCGATCTCGTCTGCTACCGGCGGCTCGGCCACAACGAGCAGGACGAGCCGATGGTGACGCAGCCGCTCATGTACAAGAAGATCCAGAAGCTGCCCACCACGCGCAAGCTCTACGCCGACCGGCTCGCCAAGGAAGGCGTTCTCACGGAGGCGGAAGCGGAGGAGATGATCGCGACCTGCCGCAACGCGCTCGATTCCGGCTATCACACCAACAAGACGATCCTCTCGAAGTACAAGCCGCCGTTCGAGGTGGACTGGAAGCCGTACATCGGCACCAAATGGAACGAGAAGGACGACACCCGGCTTCCGATCGAGACGCTCCGGATGCTGGGCGAGCGCATCACCGAGGTGCCGGAAAATTTCAAGCTTCATCCGCGGGTGCAGAAGATCATCGAGGACCGGCGGCTGATGGCGCAGGGAAAGATTCCGCTCGACTGGGGCATGGCCGAGCATCTCGCGTACGCGACGCTGCTCCACGAAGGGTATTCGATCCGGCTGTCGGGGCAGGACAGCGGGCGCGGCACCTTCTTCCACCGCCACGCGGTGCTCCACGATCAGAACCGCGAGCGCTGGGACCAGGGCGCCTACATTCCGTTGCAGAACGTGAGTCCCAAGCAGGGCGACTTCGTCGTGATCGATTCGCTGCTTTCGGAGGAGGCGGTGCTCGGCTTCGAGTACGGCTATGCGACTTCGGGACCGAACGAGCTCGTGATCTGGGAGGCGCAGTTCGGCGACTTCGCGAACGGCGCCCAGGTGGTGATCGACCAGTTCATCGCCTCGGGCGAAGTGAAGTGGGGCAGGCTCTGCGGCCTCACCATGCTTTTGCCGCACGGCTATGAAGGGCAGGGGCCGGAGCACTCCTCGGCGCGCATCGAACGCTATCTCCAGCTCTGCGCGGACTACAACATGCAGGTGTGCATTCCCGCGACGCCGGTGCAGTTCTACTATCTTCTGCGCCGCCAGATGGTGCGCCCGTATCGGAAGCCCCTCATCATCTTCACGCCCAAGAGCCTGCTGCGTCACAAGGAGTCGGTCTCGCCGCTCGAGGAATTCGCGAACGACAAGTTCCGGCCGGTGAACGAGGACTGGGATGCGGCCGAGATCAACCCCGGGAACGTGAAGCGCGTGATCTTCTGCAGCGGCAAGGTGTTCTACGATCTGCGATCGGCGCGCCGCGAGCGCGAGATCAAGGACCTGCCGCTGGTGCGCATCGCGCAGCTCTATCCCTTCCCGCACGACGATTTCCGGGCGCAGATCGAGCGCTACAGGAGCGCGACCGAGATCGTGTGGTGCCAGGAAGAGCCGCGCAACCAGGGCGCGTGGCGGCATATCCAGCACTACCTGCTGCGCCACCTGCTGCCGCACCAGAAGCTCTTCTATGCAGGGCGCGAATCGTCCGCTTCGCCCGCCGCGGGATACAAGCAGCTGCACGACCAGCAGCAGAAGGAGCTCGTGGACATGGCGCTTACCATGTCGGCGGGCAGCGGGCCGCGCATCCTGTCGCTGCAGCCGCGGCCGCTCATGGCGGGCGAAGAGAATTAGACGATGCTGATCGAAGTCAAGGTTCCGCAGCTCTCCGAGTCGGTCGCCGAGGCGACGCTCGTCACCTGGCACAAGAAGCCGGGCGACTACGTGAAGCGCGATGAAAATCTCGTGGACATCGAGACCGACAAGGTCGTGCTGGAGACGCCCGCGCCGGAATCGGGCGTGCTCGCCGCGATCATCAAGGGCGACGGCGGCACGGTGACGAGCAACGAAGTCATCGCGCGCATCGATACCGAAGGGAAGCCTGCTGCGGCGGCGGCACCATCGCCCGCCAAGGCCGAAGCGAAACCGCAAACGAAAGCGGCTGCGCGGTGCGCGCTGCCCGCGGCGGAGAAACTCGCCGCCGAGAATAAACTGGATACCGCGGCGATCAGCGGCACGGGGCGCGGCGGACGCGTGACCAAGGGCGACGTGCTCGAGGCGCTCAAGGGTGACGCTCCGGCTGCGCGGGCGCCCGAGCCTCAGGCAACGCCTGCTGCGCCACCGACCCCGCGCGCACCGGCCCCATCCGTCGATCTCGGCGCGCTCGGAGATCGGCCGGAACAGCGCGTGGCGATGTCGCGGCTGCGGGCGCGCATTGCCGAGCGGCTGGTGCAGTCGCAATCGACCGCGGCGATCCTCACCACCTTCAACGAAGTGAACATGCAGCCCGTGATCGATCTCCGGAACCGCTACAAGGATCGCTTCGAGAAGGAGCACGGCGTCAAGTTGGGCTTCATGTCGTTCTTCGTGAAGGCGGCGGTGTACGCGCTCAGGAAATTCCCGGTGGTGAATGCCTCCATCGACGGCACCGACATCGTGTATCACGGCTATTACGACATCGGCATCGCGGTTGCGAGCCCGCGCGGCCTGGTGGTGCCGATCATCCGCAACGCCGATCAGCTTACGCTCGCGGAAATCGAGAAGACGATCGCGGACTTCGGCGCGCGTGCGCAGAGCGGCAAGCTCGGGATCGAAGAGCTCACCGGCGGCACCTTTTCCATATCGAATGGCGGGGTGTTCGGCTCGATGCTCTCGACGCCGATCATCAACCCGCCGCAGAGCGCGATCCTCGGCATCCACCTGACGAAGGAGCGGCCGGTGGTGGAAAACGGTGAGATCGTCATCCGGCCGATGAACTACCTCGCGCTGTCGTACGATCATCGCCTGATCGACGGGCGCGAGGCGGTGCTCACGCTGGTGGCAATCAAGGATGCGCTGGAGGATCCGGCGCGCATGTTGCTGGATGTTTAGAGTGCAATCGTCATTCCGGCGTACGCCGGAATCCAGCGCAGCCTCTTCCGGGTCCCGGCTTGCGCCGGGAAGACGAATCTTGTGGTCCATTGAGGCGACCTGCTGAGACCAAAAAAGATGAGCAAAGAATTCGACGTGGCGGTGATCGGCGGCGGACCGGGCGGCTACATTGCCGCGATCCGCGCGGCGCAGTTGGGCTTGCAGACCGCGTGCATCGACGACTGGACGCGCGACGACGGCAAGCCCGCGCTCGGCGGCACCTGCACCAACGTCGGGTGCATCCCGTCGAAGGCGCTGCTGCAGTCGTCCGAGAACTACGAGCACGTCGGGCACGCGTACGCCGAGCACGGCATCCGGGTGAAGGAATTGACGCTCGATCTTGCACAGATGCTGAAGCGCAAGGATCGCGTGGTGCGGCAGAACAACGACGGCATCGTCTATCTCTTCCGCAAGAACAAGGTGACGTTCTTTCACGGCCGCGGCCGGCTCATCCGCGCGCTCGACGGTCGGTGGGAAATCGCCGTCACGGGCACAAGCGCGGAAACGCTCGCGGCGAAGCACGTCATCATCGCGACCGGCTCGACGCCGCGCGCGTTGCCGGGCACCGAATTCGACAACAAGCTCATACTCGACAACGCGGGCGCGCTCGCGATACCGGAGGTGCCTAAGCGCCTCGGTGTGGTCGGTGCCGGCGTGATCGGTCTCGAGATGGGAAGCGTCTGGCGCCGTCTGGGATCTCAGGTGACGATACTGGAGGCGCTGCCCGACTTCCTTGGCGCCGCGGACGAGCAGGTTGCGGCGGAAGCGTGGAAGATTTTCACCAAGCAGGGGCTCGATATCCGGCTCGGGGTGAAGATCACGAAGGTCGGTACAAAGAAGGAGGTCACGGTCGAATACAGCGATGCGCAGGGCAAGGCCCAGAGCGCGAGCTTTGACCGGCTGATCGTCGCGATCGGTCGCGCGCCGAACACCACCGGGCTGGGCGCCGAGGCGGTGGGCTTGAAGCTCGACGAGCGCGGTTTCGTTGCCGTGGACGACGAGTGCCGCACCAACCTCGCGAATGTGTGGGCGATCGGAGACGTCGTGCGCGGCCCCATGCTCGCGCACAAGGCGGAAGAAGAAGGCGTGGCGGTGGCGCAACGCATCGCCGGACAGCACGGCCATGTCGATTTCAATACCGTCCCATGGGTGATCTACACCTCGCCGGAGATCGCGTGGGTCGGGAAAACCGAGCAGCAGCTCAGGGCAGAAGGGGTGGAGTATCGCGCGGGGAGCTTTCCCTTCATGGCAAACGGCCGCGCGCGCGCTTTGGGCGATACCGCGGGCTTCGTGAAGATCCTCGCCGATGCGCGTACCGACCGCATCCTCGGCGCGCACATCATCGGTCCGATGGCCTCCGAACTGATCTCGGAGACCGTGGTGGCGATGGAGTTCAGCGCGGCCTCCGAGGACATCGCGCTCATCTGCCACGCCCATCCTTCGCTCGCGGAGGCGGTGAAGGAAGCGGCGCTCGCCGTGGACAAGCGCACGCTCAACCTGTGAGCAACGATTTTCCGCCCGCACAGCGCGCTGCCCGCCACGAATCCATCCATTCCCCCGGGGAACAAGCAACTCTCGCCCGCTGCGTGCGTCTCCACGCGGCGCAGCACGGCTTCACGCTCGATCAGGCGCAGGAGCGCGCGCTGCGGGCGCTCGAGCGCGTCGGCAGCGAAATCGATGAGGCGGCGCGCCAAGCGAACCCGCTCGTGCGGCTGCTCGGCCGCAGGCGCTTCGTGCGCGGCGTGTACCTGTGGGGCGGCGTGGGGCGCGGCAAGAGCTTTCTCATGGACGGTTTTTTCCACTGCGTGCCGCTTGCGCACAAGCGACGCGTTCATTTCCATCGCTTCATGCAGGGCATCCATCACGGCATGCGCGAGCGCCAGGGCGAGGCCGATCCGCTCTTCGGCATCGCGCGGCAGATGGGACGCGAGATACGGCTCCTCTGCCTCGACGAGTTTCACATCACCGACATCACCGACGCGATGCTGATGCGGCGCCTGCTCGAAGGTCTCATGGCGCACGGGGTCACGCTGATCACGACGTCCAACTTCGCGCCCGGCGATCTCTATCGCCATGGGCTGCAGCGCAACCAGTTCCTGCCCGCGATCGACCTGATCGAGCAGAATCTCGAGGTGATCGAGGTGGATGCGGGGACCGACTATCGTCTGCGCGAGCTGGAGCGGGCCGGCATCTACCACACCGAAGCGGACTCGGACGCGCATCTCTCACGCGCGTTCGACGCGATGGTGGGACACGAGCCGGGAGAGCGGGGCGCGCTCGAGATCGAAGGGCGGATGATCGGGGTGCGGCGCGAGGCGGGGGGCATCGCGTGGTTCGACTTTCAGGATCTGTGCGACGGGCCGCGCGGCAAGGCCGATTACATCGAGCTCGCGCGCCGCTATCACACGGTGCTGCTCTCGGGCGTGCCGCGCTTCGGTGCGGGCGACGCGGACCGGCTGCGGCGTTTCGTATGGCTGATCGACGAATTCTACGACCGGCGCGTGAAGCTCATGCTCTCGGCCGCGGTGCCGGTCGCGGAGCTGGTGGACGAAGCGGTGAGCCGCGACCGGTTCCAGGCGGGGCTGAACGCCGCGCTTAGGGAGCGGCTCGTGAGCCGGTTGACCGAGATGCAGACGCGGCGCTATCTGGGCGAGCCGCACCTGCCATAGAGCACCACCCCGCCCGCGGAGCGGGCACCCCTCCTCGTCGGAGGAGGGGAATACAATCCACCTTCTCCTCTCCTCGAACGAGGAGGGGTGGCTGCGAAGCAGACGGGGTGGTGCCGTAAATCAACGTGGATGGTGAGCATGGAGCGATTCAAGGCGTTTCGCCTTTTCAGCGAAAGCGGCAGGACCGCGGGCCGGGTGGTCGAGATGGCGCTCGACGAGCTCTCTTCCGGCGAGGTGGTTTTCAGGACCGCCTGCTCGAGCGTCAACTACAAGGACGCGCTTGCAGGCACCGGCAGCGGCGGCAAGATCGTCCGCAAGTTTCCGCTGGTGGGCGGGATCGATGCGGCCGGCACGGTCGTGTCGTCGAGCGACGGCCGCTTCAAGGCCGGCGACGCGGTGATCTGCACGAGCTACGAAATGGGCGTCGGACACGACGGCGGCTACGCGGAGTATTGCCGCGTGCCGGCGGACTGGGTGGTTCCGCTGCCCGCGGGTCTCACTCTCCATGACGCGATGGCGATCGGGACGGCCGGCTATACCGCCGGGCTCGCGATCTGTCTGCTCGAACAGAACGACATGAAGCCCGCGAACGGCAAGGTGCTGGTGAACGGCGCGACGGGCGGGGTTGCGACGCTCGCGATCGACATGCTGGCGGGGCTCGGCTACAGCGTGACGGCGGTCACCGGCAAGGAGCGCGAGCACGAATTCCTGAAGCGCATCGGCGCGACCGAGGTGCTCGCGCGGGCGAGCATCGATTTGGGCACGCGCCCCCTCGAAAAGGCGTCATGGGCGGCGGCCTTCGACTCGGTCGGCGCTGAGCAGCTCGCATGGCTGACGCGCACCATGCAGCAGCACGGGGTCATCGCGAGCTTCGGCAACGCGGGAGGAATCGAATTGAGGACGACCGTGCTCCCGTTCATCCTGCGGGGCGTTCGGCTGATCGGCGTCGATTCCGCGTACACGCCGATGCCGCTCCGCCAGCGGGTATGGGAGCGGCTCGCGACCGATCTCAAGCCGCGCCATCTGGGTGAGATCGCATACGAAATCACGCTCGACGAGCTGCCGGGGCAGTTCGACAGGCTGCTGAAGGGCGCAGGGCGGGGCAGGGCCGTCGTCAGGATTTCGTAAGCGCTACGCGCATAATGTTGTCCTGTATCAAGTTGCGTCAGGGATCCGCTGGCTTAGGATGAGTCGGCGGTTTTCCCGGAGGAGGATGCAATGGGTGCTTATCGCGACTTTCACCGCCGTTCCATAGAGCAGCGCGAGTCATTCTGGGCCGAGCAGGCGCAGCTCGTCGACTGGCATCGCCCGCACGAGCGCGTGCTCGATTACAGCCGCCCGCCGTTCGCGAAGTGGTTCGTCGGCGGCCTCACCAATCTCTGCCACAACGCGGTGGATCGCCATCTCGCCGCGCGCGGCGACCAGAAGGCGCTCGTCTACGTCTCCACCGAAACGGATCAGACGCGCACCTGCACCTATCGCGAGCTGCACGCCGAAGTGAACCGCTGCGCGGCGGCGATCGCCGCGCAAGGCGTAGGGCGCGGCGATCGCGTACTGATCTACATGCCGATGATCCCCGAGGCGGTGTTCGCGATGCTCGCGTGCGCGCGGCTCGGGGCGATCCACTCGGTGGTGTTCGGCGGATTCGCCTCGCACAGCCTCGCCTCGCGCATCGACGACGCGCAGCCGAAGCTCATGATCACGGCGGACGCGGGCATGCGGGGAGGGCGGGCGATTCCCTACAAGCACCTCGTCGACGAAGCGCTGCGGATCGCGAAACATCCGCCCGGCAAGGTGATCATCGTCAATCGCGGCATCGACAAGGCCCTGACGCGCGTTGCGGGGCGCGATCTCGACTACGCGGGGTTGCGCGAGGAGCACATCGACGCGCAGGTTCCGGTCGCGTGGCTCGAATCGGGCGAACCGTCGTACATCCTGTACACGTCAGGCACGACCGGGCGTCCCAAGGGCGTGCAGCGCGATACCGGCGGCTATGCGGTCGCGCTTGCCGCTTCAATGCAGTACATCTACTGCGGACATCCCGGCGAGACCATGTTCACGACTTCCGACATCGGCTGGGTCGTCGGGCACTCGTACATCGTGTACGGGCCGCTCATCCGCGGCATGACCACCATTCTCTACGAAGGGCTGCCGATCCGTCCCGACGCCGGCATCTGGTGGAAGATCGTCGCGGACAACAGGGTGACGGTGATGTTTTCGTCGCCGACCGCTGCACGCGTGCTGAAGAAGCAGGACCCTGCCTACATCCGCAAGCACGATCTCGGCACGCTGCGCCATCTCTTCCTCGCCGGCGAGCCGCTCGACGAGCCGACGCACCGCTGGATGGCGGAAGCGCTCGGTCGCCCCGTGATCGATCACTACTGGCAGACCGAGACCGGGTGGCCGATTCTCACCTCGGTGCCTGGCATCGAGCAGACGCCGATCAAGTATGGGAGCCCAAGCTTTCCCGCGTTCGGCTACGACTTGAGGCTGCTCCGCGAGACGGACGGCTCGGAAACCGGCCCTGACGAAAAAGGCGTGGTCGCGATCATCCCGCCGCTGCCGCCCGGATGCATGACCACCGTGTGGGGGGACGACCAGCGCTTCGTTCAAACCTACTTCACGAGCTTCAGGGACCGGCTCGCGTACTCGACGTTCGACTGGGGCATCCGCGACGCCGACGGTTACCACTTCATACTGGGACGCACCGACGACGTCATCAACGTCGCCGGACATCGTCTGGGCACACGTGAGATCGAGGAAGCGGTGCAGGCGCATTCCAACATCGCGGAAGTCGCCGTCGTCGGCGTGGCCGATCCCATCAAGGGCCAGATGCCGCTCGCGTTCGCCGTGGTGAAGGACGCATCGAAGATCGAGACGCCGCAGCAGCGCCGCGATCACGAAAAGGAAGTGATGGAGACGGTGGACGCGCAGCTTGGCGCCATCGCACGTCCCGCGCGCGTGCATTTCGTGACGCTGCTGCCCAAGACGCGCTCGGGGAAGCTCCTCCGCCGCAGCATCCAGGCGCTCGCGGAAGGGCGCGATCCGGGCGATCTCACGACGATCGAAGATCCGGCGGCGCTCGATCAGATCCGCGCGGCGCTCGCCGCCTCCGGCGCGTAGCTAGAACGCGAAGCGGCTCATGCCGCCATCGACCGGGATGACGGTTCCGGTGATGTAGCCGGCCACGGGTGAAGCGAGAAAGACCGCGAGGACGGCGAGTTCGGGCGGTTCGCCGAAGCGTCCGGCCGGGATGTTCTGCTCGGCGAACGCCCTGCGGTCCTCTTCGGTGGGATGCATGCGCCGGATCTGCTCGCTCAGGATGCGGCCCGGCTGGATCGAATTGATGGTGATGCCATGCTTCGCCACTTCCCGCGAGAGCCCTTTCGCCCACGCGTGCACCGCCGCCTTGGCGGAGTTCGCGACGTTCAGGCCCCGCGGCTCGGAGGTGCCGGTGAGATTCACGATGCGGCCGTAGCCGTTGCGCTTCATGCCCGGGATGACCGCGTGCGAGAGCTCGCGCAGCCGGAAGAAATTGACGAGCATGCCTTCGTCCCACGTGCTGAGCGGCGCATCGAAGGGAATCGGGCGGCTGCCCCCTGCGGCGTTGATGAGGATGTCCACCCGCCCGAGCTTCTGCTCGGCGTTGGCGGCGAGCCGTTCCGGTGTTTCCGGATTCGCGAGATCCGCACCCAGCACGATGGGCGGCTTACCGCCCGCGCGCGTGATCTCGTCCGCGAGTTCGTTGAGCAGTTCTGTGCGGCGTGCGACGATGGCGAGATGCGCGCCTTCACGCGCGAGGCCGAGCGCGATGGCGCGGCCGATGCCCTGGCTTGCGCCGGTGACGAGCGCGGTCTTTCCGTTGAGCTGCAGATCCATCGTGTGAAGGAAGAAGAGAAATGACGAAGCTGCGAGAATACGTTCCCCGCATTGTTAGGGCAAGCGCAGAAGGGATGCGAGCATGGACCGCCTGTTCTTTCTGATCGGAAGTTTTTCGGGCGCGATCGCGGTGGCGTTCGGCGCGTTCGCCGCGCACGGGCTCAAGGCCCGACTCGAGCCCGATCTCCTCGCGACGTTCGAGATCGGTGTGCGCTACCAGATGTACCACGCGCTGGCGCTGCTCGCGGTCGCGTGGGCGTGCACGCGCTGGCCGGGGACGCCGGTTGCGACGAGCGGCTGGCTGTTCGTCGCCGGCACCGTGCTCTTTTCCGGCAGCCTGTATGTGCTCGCGCTGGGCGGTGTCCGCTGGCTCGGTACCGTCACGCCCATCGGCGGCCTCGCGCTGATGGCGGGGTGGGTGCTGCTGCTCTGGGGAGTTGCAAGGGCGTAGCGCATCTGGTGTTGCAAAACCGACACATCAGTTGCGATTTTGGCGACACCAGACCCCTACATCAAGTAGGGGCGTATTGAATACTCACTTCAGATTCCCCCCGTAACGCCATGACTATGTAATAATTCACCTGGCATACACCCGAGCCGCAGCATCCTCGGTTCCCGAACGAGCAGAAGGACGGCGCCATGCGCGAGCAGGGTTCTTTTGCGGTGCGATTTTCCCATCATGCGGGCGCGCGCGCGTTTCGCGTCGCGATCATGGTCTGCTGCTTCTTTTTCGCCGCAGTGTCCCACGCGGACGTATGGACGGCCTACATGCACGAAGGCAGCGAGGCGTTCAACCGCGGCGACAACCGGCAAGCGATAGTCCATTTCGAAGCGGCGCTGCGGGAAGCCGCTTCCTTCGACCCCAACGACGCGAGACGGGCCGGCACGCTGATCAGCCTCGCGAGTGCCTACAAGGCGGTATCGCGCTACGAAGAAGCGGAGGAGTCGTACCGCCAGTCGCTCGCGATCCTCGAGCGGGCAAGCCGGCCGCAGACCGCCGGCGTGTGGCTCAAGCTCGGCGAGCTGTATCTCGTGCAGGGCCGCTATGGCCGGTCGGAGGAGAGCTTCCGGCGCGCGGTTGCGATCGTCGAGCAGCTTCATGGCGCACAGCATCCGAACGTCGCGCGCATCCTGAAAATCTTCGTCGCCGCCGTCTATCGCGCGCAGAGCCGCTGGGACGACGTCGCGTCGCTGTATCGGCGCGCACTCGACATCTACCAGGCGACGCTCGGTCCCGACCACGCCGAAGTTGCGAACGGCCTGCTCGATCTCGCGGCGGTCTACGAAAAGTCGGGTCGCTACGCGGACGCGGAGCAGGCTTACAAGCGTGCGCTTCCGGTATGGGAGAAGAGCAAAGGGCGCGAGCATTCGAGCGTGGCGTTCATCCTCATGGACATGGGGCGCATCTATCGCTTCCAGCGCCGCAATGCCGAGAGCGAGCCGCTGTTCCAGCGGGCGCTCGCGATACTCGAAAAGAACCTGGGTCCCGATCACCGCGACGTGGGCGCAGCGCTTCACTACCTCGCTGCCTTATATGAAGCGCAAGGCCGCCAGGCCGACGCAGAGCGCTACTACAATCGCTGGCTCTCCATCCAGGGCGGCCCGTACCGCACCCGCTTCAAGGGCGCCTCGCAGGGACCGCTCATCATCCCGCAGTCGCGTTAGCGGCTTCCCGATTCTGTCCTGCTCGCGGGGCATCGACTGCGGCCAAGGCCTCCCGCACCGGTTGATCTGGATCAAGCTGCGCGCGCGGCCTCGCATTAAAGTAGCCACAATTCATTCGTGCGGAGGCAGGCAGCGTTGCGGAGAGTGATCGAAGCAGCTATCGCGGCCGCGGCGGCCATCGTGATGGCGTCGGCGATGGTCGATGCGGCGGACACGACCGCGCCCGTCAAGCGCGAAATCATCCCCGGCTCGGAGCTCATGACCACGCAGGAGCGCGAGCGCTACCGGCAGCGCATGCGTGGCGCAAAGAGCGCCGCGGAGCAGAAACGGATCCGCGACGACCACGTGAAGCAGATGCAGGAGCGCGCGCGGTTGCGGGGCCTGCGCCTGCCGGACTCGGACGCGGCGGCTGCGCAGAGATGAAGCTTCGTAGCGCGGCCGCGGTCGTTGCCGGCGTCACGGCACTGGGCCTCGCGATGCCGCTCGCTGCCGCGGGCGATGCCGCACGCGGCGCCGCGCTGCACGAAGCCTGTCTTGGCTGTCACGGAACGGAGCTTTACGTGCCGCCCAAAGCGAAGGTGAAATCGCTGAGCGCGCTCAAGAAAGAAGTGGACAAGTGGAACGATCGCTACAACCCGAAGTTCACCAAGCAGGAAGTCGAAGACCTCATCGCGTATCTCAACCGCGACTTCTATAAGTTTCCGCAGTAACCCTGCCTTGGCGCGTTGCGCTCAGCCTGAACGCATCATTTTCGAGCCTCGGCGTCATATCTTGTGCTCCGGCGGGCACGCATGTTGCGTGACCCGCTGCGTTCCGTCTTTCTGCGGGGGTGTCCTATGGGAAGGTGGCTTCTGTGGATCAGCGCCGTGGCGGTTGTCCTGGGAGTGCTTTTCGGCGTCGAAGCGATGAAGGACGCGAAACAGCTCGACAACGGCAACGCTCCCGGCACGGTCGCCCGGTGACGACGGCTATCGCAGCAACAGCAGCGCAACGACGACGGTGAAGACGATTCCTGCGGCGGCGGCGAACAGCGCCAGGATTCCGGTGCGCCGTTCCCTGGACTCTCGCGGCCTCTGCTGCATGCCCGCAACGATATTGCCCTGAGGGATGCCGTGAAAGATGCCGAGCGGCGCATGATGCGTGGCACAAAAGGAGCTTCCGACCGGTCACGCCATCGGGCACACACGGCGAGTCGCCGGATGGCGACGGTGCGATACTTCGGCGGACCGTTGTGTTCATCGGCGGACATACGAAGTTGCCGCCGCGTGCTGCGGGGCTAACTTATTACGATCGGGGATACGGACGTGGTGAAAAAGCGCGCTGGCGGAGAGGGCGGGATTCGAACCCGCGGTACGGCTTTCACCGTACACACGCTTTCCAGGCGTGCGACTTAAACCACTCATCCACCTCTCCGGGAGGGTCGAATTTTATCACGCCGGCTCTGCAGGCCGCCGTCAGAGTACCCGCTGCAGGGCAGGCAGCGAGAGCAGTCCGGCGCCCGTCAGCCAGATCCACATCGACGCGGTGCTCTCGGGCTCGTTCTCCACGAGCCGCTCGTAGAGCGCGGCCGGAATGCCGCTGAAGAGCAGCGTCGCGCTCGAGAGCATTACGGAAGTCCAGAAGAGCACCCACTCGAGCGTGCGCGGGAAAAGCTCGGGCATGAGCACCACCGTGATCGGGATCGCGACCTTGAAGTAAGGCGTGAAAATGCCGTTCACGACGCACAGGCCGAGCACCATGATGAATACCGTGTAGCGGTCGACCATGGCGCTATTGAGCCAGGCGGGGTGTGAGCCCCAGCGTGTACATCACCATGAAAAACGCGACGCGCGCCATGGCAACCCAGAAGGCGGCGACGGGGGCGAGCACGAGCGGCGGCATGATCGACGGTGTGATGTACGCGACCGGGCGCATCAGCCAGTCGGTGAGGCGGCGAAACCAGCGGTAGATGTAGTTCGGCGAGTCCGGCGGCAGAAACGCCGCGAACATGAAGCGGCCGATCAGCGTCCAGAAGAGCAGCGCGAACGCATAGTTCGGGAAATGGAAGTACCAGTACGACCACCACAGATCCGGACCTTGCATGTGCGACGGCTCTCCTGTCGGTGCGCGAGCGCCGCATACGCTAACATGATAAATTGGCGCTGGAAAGAAGGATCGCGATGACGGATCGCAGTGCTGCGATTGCTGCAACGGAGGAGGGAAGCCCCGGCTTCTGGCGCCGGCTCGTGACGCGCTTTCGTCCCGGTCCGATAGAGACCGCAGGCGCATTCACGAAGTTTGTGGAAGAGCGCGCTTCGCTGATCGCGCAGAAGTGCGCGGTCGATTACTGCCGCGGCAAGACCGGTCTTGCGAGCTACGCGCTCTTCACGGAAAAGCCGTTTCTCGATGCGTTCGAAATCTGCCGCTGGGAATCCTTCGCTGCCGTCCTCGGAGATCTCTTCATCGTGGCGGAAGGTTATCTGAGGCCCCACGTAGCGCCGCAGGCGCAGGAAGCGCTGCACGCGAACCTTGTCCGGCGCTATACCGCCATACTGGCGGGCATGCCGTATCCGGTTCACCGGCCGCACGGCTGGGACGACGCCGTCGCGTCGTTTACGCTGCGGCTGCAGTCGGCGATGTCCGGCAAGCCACGGCAGGCGCTCGACGTGGCGGATCACTCGGCGAAGACGCTTTTCGACACGCTTCCGATCCATTCGCGCATGCGCGAGCTGGACGAGGAGGTGGTCTACGGGGCGGTGCGGTTCAGGATGATCGCCGTGAGCCAGGAAATGCAGCGCCGCTTCAACAGTGCGGCGATCGCGAGGGCGCTGCTCGAAGCCTAGAACGTGACCTTATACGTGCCGTCCGCCTGCTTCTCGGCAATGCACTGGTAGAGCCCCTTCTTGCCGGCCATCTCGTAGGGAATGTTGACCCGGATGCCGGAGTCTCCAGCCGAGCCCTGGATGTTCGACTGCTCCCTGGCGGCGAAGGTAGCTTGCGCATAATTGGGATCCTTCTTCGCCGCCTGCAGGCACATGTCGTAAGCGGCCTGCTCGTCCTTGCCCCGCGCGCATCCGGCCAAACCGACGACGGCCCCCATCGCCGCCATGAGGGCGGCACGCTTGATGTGGATTGGCTTCATGGCGGGCAATTATAGTGGACAAAAACGAAAAGCCCGCTTCCCGCGGGCTTTTCGCTCTTTCGTGTGGAGCCGTTCTACTCGTGGGTGGCGCCCTTCGCCCAGGCGACTTCTCCCTTGGGTATCCGGATCGAGTCCACGAAGTCCTGCATTTCCTTCGACGGCGGCGCGGTCATGAGGCTCACCACCCAGGTCACGATGAAGGCAACCGGCAGGCCGAAGAGCGCGCTCGAGATGTTGCGGATGCCGAACCACAGCGGCATGTCGAAGTAGCGCGTGCCGACCAGATAGAAGAGGCAGACCGCGAAGCCCGCCATCATGCCGACGATGGCGCCGGCCGGCGTGGTGCGCTTCCACCAGATGCCGAGGACGAGCGGGGCGAACAGGCCCGCTGCAGCGAGCGAGAACGCCCACGCCACCATCTGGATGATGCCCGCCGGCCGGGTGCCTGCGACCGCCGCCGCGATGACCGCGACGCCGACCAGCAGCACGCGCGCCACGATGAGGCGCTTGGCCGTGGAGGCTTGCGGGTTGATCATCTTGTAGTAGATGTCGTGGCTCAGCGCGTTCGCGATCGCGAGGAGCAGCCCGTCCGCCGTGGAGAGCGCCGCCGCGAGACCGCCGGCGGCAACCAGGCCGGAGATCACGTACGGCAGCCCCGCGATTTCAGGCATCGACAGCACGATGATGTCCTGGTTGATGATGAACTCGCTCAACTGCAGGATACCGTCGTTGTTGGCGTCCTTGATGGTGAGGAGCCCACCGACCTGCGACCAGTTCTGCACCCACGCGGGCAACTGCGAGATCTGCTGGCCGATCACGTCGCGATAGACTTCGAGCTTCGCGAACGCCGCATACGCCGGCGCGGTGAAGTAGAGCAGGAAGATGAAGAAAATGCTCCAGCCCACCGAGGTCCGCGCGTCGCGCACATTGGGCGTCGTGAAGTAGCGCATCAGGATGTGCGGCAGCGAAGCCGTCCCGACCATCAGGCACAGCACCAGTGCCCAGAAGTTGTGAAACTCGACCCAACTGAACTGGCCCTTCGCGTCCGTAAACGGCGCGACGTGCGGCTTGGCGACGCCGAGCTTCTTCTCGAGCTCCGCGATCTGGTCGAGCACCTGTCCGTAGGCCAGCTCCGGAATCGGATTGCCGTACTGCGTGATCGAGAGCCACACCACCGGGATCAGGTAGGCGATGATGAGAATGATGTACTGCGCCACCTGCGTCCACGTCACCGCCCGCATCCCGCCCAGCATCGAGCACACCAGAATCCCGAGCAGCCCGACGAAGATCGCGACCTCGAAGGGAATGCCGAGGAAGCGCGAGGTGATGATGCCGATGCCGAAAGTCTGGGCGACGATATAGGTGAAGGACGCGCTGAAGAGCACGATCACGCCGCAGATTCTCGCGGTGTTGCCCTCATAGCGCACGCCCAGAAAATCGGGCACGGTGAACTGACCGAACTTCCTGAGATACGGAGCGAGCAGCACCCCGACCAGCACGTAGCCGCCGGTCCAGCCGAGCACGTAACCGAGCCCGCCGTATCCCGCGAGATAGAGACCGCCCGCCATCGAGATGAACGATGCCGCGCTCATCCAGTCCGCGCCGGTCGCCATGCCGTTGAAGAACGGTGGCACCACCCGTCCCGCGACGTAGTACTCGGAGAGTTCCATCGTGCGCGACAGGATGCCGATGTAGGCGTACACGGCGATCGTGAGGAACACGAAGCAATAGCCGATGATCTTGTTCGGCACCCCCATCTGCTCCAGGATGCCGAGGATGATGACGAAGAGAATGAACCCGCCGGCGTACCCGCCGTAGATCTTGCCGAGATTGTTGACGAAACTGCTGCTGGTCTGCGTTGCCATCGATTTCTCCTCCCGGGATCAGTCTTCGGCGACGCCGAATTCTTCGTCGATCTTGTTCTGCGCATGCGCGTTCCAGAAGCACAGCACGACGAACGCGATGAGCGAGCCCTGGGCCGCCATGTAGAAGCCGAGCGGGAAGCCGAGGAACTTGATCTCGTTCAGCTGCACGGCAAAGAGATGGACCACGAAGCTGAAGAAAAACCACAGGATCATGATCGTCCACATGAGGCGCGTGGTCTTGCGCCAGTATGCTTCCTGTTTTTCGGGCGTTAAGACGGCCATGAACTCCCCCTTTCTGTTTGTGCTGCGTACATAACCCGGTTCGAGGCGGGCCGGACGGCCCGTCTTCCCGCGGGTCCCGGATTCTGACCGCTCCATGGTAGGGCAAAATTCTTACAAAATCCTGAACGGCCACATTAGAATTCGATCCGAGAACCGCTTGCGAGGGGCGAGTGAGGATCCTGATCACCGAGGACGACGCGGCGCTCGCGGAGGCGCTGCGCTTTGCGCTCTCCCAGTCGGGTTACGCGGTCGATTGCGTGAGCGACGGCGCGGCGGCCGATGAAGCGCTCAAGGACGATGTTTTCGATGTCCTCATCCTCGATTTGGGGCTGCCCCACCTCGACGGGTTCGAGGTGCTGCGGCGTCTGCGGCGGCGCAACACGGCGCTTCCCGTGCTGATCCTCTCCGGCCGCGAGAATCCCGAGGAGAAGGTGATGGGCCTCGACTGCGGGGCCGACGATTACATCGTCAAGCCGTTCAGCCTGAACGAGCTGCAGGCCCGCGTGCGGGCGCTCATGCGGCGCCGGCAGGGTGGCACCGCGGCCCCGGTCGTTTCCTACGGCGACCTCCATTTCGATACCGTGAGCCGCGTCGCGCGCATCCACGGCCGCACGCTGTCGCTCTCGATGCACGAGGCCGGCGTGCTGGAAGTGCTGCTGAACCGCTTCGGGCGCGTGGTCAGCAAGGAGCAGCTCGTCGAGCAGCTCTACAGCTATGACCGCGAAGTGAGCCACAACGCGATCGAAGTGTACGTCCATCGCGTGCGCAAGAAGATCGCCGATTCGCGGCTCACGCTGCGCACGCTCTATGGGCGCGGCTACGTCCTCGACTACGACGAGCGTACCGAAGCGTAGGCCGACCGGGAATTTGCCTACACCCGATAATCGAGCGCGAGGCGGGACTGGAGCGCGCGCGCCTGCTTGAGCGCTTCCCTGAGCGTCGCGCGCTCGAGCACGTTCAGTTCATCGGGGTCCACGCGGTTGCTGAGCGGAGCGCCGCGCCGCTCATCGCGCTGCTGCTGTTTCAGACGCAGAAGCTGGATGTAGAGAAAGCCGTCCACCCAGGCGTGCGCTTCCTTCGGATCGATTCGGCGCAGCGCGCCGAAGCGCCGCAGCCGCTCGCAGGTGTTGGTATGCGCGATGCCGGCCGCAAGACTGTAAATGCGGGCGGCGTCGGTGAAGAGGGTGGCGCCGTTCAGCTTGAGATCGACGGTACGGGGGTGGCCTTCCGCGTTGCTCGTCAGAAAATCGCGCAGCCGCCCGATCGGCGGTCGGTTCCTGAGGGCATTCGCCGCCATCTGGTGCAGGAAGCGCGGCGTCTGCTGCGCGTGCTCCATGAGCCACTGCCGGAGAGCGTCGGCGAGCGGCGCGTCACCGTGCAGCGCGCGAAAATCGAAGAAGATCGCGCCGTGCAGCAGCGCCTGCGGCTCACCGGTGTCGATCCAGTTCGCGAAGCGGTCGCGCCATTCAGCGAGGCTCAGGCACCAGCGCGGATTGCCCGCCATGATGTTGCCCTTGCACAGCGGGAAGCCGCAGCGGTCGAGCGCGCGATTGACGCGCTCGGCGCACGGCAGCAGCATCGCGCGCGCCTCATCCGCGGAACCCGCGCCATCGAAGATGACGGCGTTGTCCTGGTCGGTGAGGAAAGTCTGCTCGTAGCGGCCCTCGCTGCCGAGCGCGATCCAGCAGTAGCGCAATCCGTCGGCGCGGAGCGCGCGGAACTCGAGGTCGATCACCCGCTGGGTCAAGAGATCGTTGAGGGAGGCGATGAACTGCGTGAGCGGCTCGGCGGCGACCCCCTGACCGAGCATCTTTCGCGCGTGCTCGCGGATTTCCTGGGCGAACGCGATCAGCTCACCGATATCGTCGGCGTCGCGTATGGCGCCGGCGAGCTGGCGCATGCTGACGCGCTGCAGGCTGAAGAGATCCTTTTCGGAGATGATCCCGACGAGTTTCCCGCTCTCGACGACCAGCAAATGACGGATGCCCCGGCGCAGCATTGCGAGCGCCGCTTCGTAGACGGTGGCTGAGGGCGCCAGCGTGTACACGTCGCCCGTCATCACCGCGGAGATCGGGCGGTCGAGCGCTTCGCTCTCCGGCGTCACCCGGTCGACGAGGTCGCGCAGCGTGAAGATGCCGCGCGGCGCGCCCGCTAAATCGGTGATGACGACCGAGCCGATGCGGTGCCGGCGCATGAGCGCGACGGCGGTGCGCACCGGGGTGTCGGGCGCGCAGGTGACGGGCTCGCGCCGCATCACGGCCTCAAGCGGGCTCGCCATCGTCTGTATGGCCGCGCTTTCAGGGAGGCTCTTCTCGCTCATTCAGTACCTCAATTGCGCGTAGGCCGTGCGCCGCTGCGCTTCGTGCGCCTCGCGGAACGTCACGATGCCGCGCTCGCGCAGCAGCGGAATGAACTTCAGAAAGATCTCCGCGGTCACGATCGCATCGCCGAGTGCGGTATGGCGGCCGATGACGCTCACCCCGAGGCGGGCCGCGATCGCCTCGAGACTGTGATCCGTCTGATGGGGATGGATCACCGCGGAGAGCAGGAGGGTATCGAGCAGCGGATGGGTGAAGGCGACCCCCGTTGATGGCTCCTTGAGCTGGAGGAAACGCATGTCGAATGCGGCATTGTGCGCCACGAGCACCGAATGCTCGCAGTAGCGGTGAAAGCGCGGCAGCACGTCCTCGATCGTCGGCTGCCCAACGAGCATCTCCGGTGTGATGCCGTGCACGCGCACCGCGGCCGCGCTCATCTCACGGCGCGGATTGACGAGCTGGTCGAACGCCTCGGCGTAGAGCAGCCGCTGATTGACGATGCGCACCGCGGCGATGGCGACGATTTCGTCGCCCCTGGACGGCTCGAGCCCGGTGGTCTCGGTATCGAATACCGTGTAGGTGAGCTCACCCAGCGCGCGCTGCTCGATCTCCGCGGTCTGCCCGGGCTGATGGAAGAGATCGAAGTCGTAAAAGACCGGTCGGCTGCCCGCTTCCACGCCGGGCGCCCGTGCCGGTTCCGACTTGCTGGCCGGCAGCAGTACGCGGAAAGCGTGTCGCTCCGGTGTCTCCCGCTGATACCACGACTCGCCGCCGTGCCGCGCCACGATCTCCCGGAACGACATCGGGTCGAGGTGGCCGGGAATGGCGATCGGCGCGTTCTCGTACTGAAGAACCTGTTCCACGCGCAGCGGATCTCCCGTCCAGGTGAGCCTGAGCTCGACGCGCGGACCGCTCGGAGCGAGCGCAAGTTCGAATTCGGCCGCGCGCTCGGCACGCTGCAGCCGCCGCGCGAGATCGCACACCGCTTCCACCAGCAGGAAGCTGTCCACGCTGACCCAGACCGGTTCCGTGCTCGGCTGCGCCCTTACGCTGCACGCGAGGCGTGCTTCCATGCTGCGCCGGAGGGCCTGCATCAGGTCGCGTCCCAGCATCGCCGCGAGCGGCCATTCGGCGGCGCCCTGGCTGGCCTCCGCGGAGTACGAGGTGTTGAGACGACGGCCGAGCTTTTCGGACTCATCGTGGATCGCACGCAGAAACCGTTCCTGCTGCGAGGGCGTCATGCCGGGATAGTGCATGATGGCTTCCGCGGCGGCGCGTATGCTCGCGAGCGAGGCGCGTGTCTCCTCGGTGAGAGAGCGCAGCAGGCGCTCGCGCGTTGCGCCGTGCTCCACTTCGCTCTTCACGTCGTGCAGCACGAGCACGTACGCCGGCATGGCGGGCGTCGCCTGGGCGCCTGCCCGGCCCACCGCGCGCAGCCGGCCGCGAATGAGTTTCCCGCCGCGGGTGCTGGTGACAAATTCCGTGATGGGTTGAGCTTCCCCCTCGCGCCGTCGGTGCTCGAGTTGTTCGATGGCGTGCACCACGACTTCGCGATCGATGGCGCTGAAGATGGAGCGCCCGAGCCCGATCCACTCCGCGGCATGCACCGCGGGCCCGTTCGCCGCGCGGTCGAAGAGCTGCCGCGCGCGCTCGTTGTAGAGCGTGATGGTGCCCGCCGCATTGAAGACGAGGACGCTCTCGCTCAAATCCGCCATCAGCGCCGCGAGCAGCTCGCGCTCGGTTTCGAGATCGCGTTTTGCAGCGGTCACTCGTGCATCGATATCGGCCTGCAGGGCCTCGCAGCGCGCCGCGAGCGCGTTGATGGCACTGGCGAGCTCGGCAATTTCGCGGGGCGCCGATGACTCGATTCGATGCCGCGGGTTGGCGCCGAGGATGAGGCGCGTCTCTTCGGCGAGCCCGAGCGGCCGAACGACATACGCGCGAAAGAGCGCATGGAGCGCGATGCCGAGCGCGGCGAGGAGCAGCGCGGCGACGATGAAGAGCGCTCCGGCGTTCTCGATGAGCGCAGCGGCAGCGGCTGCGCGCAGATCGGGCGCAAGGCCGCTCCATGCAAGCCCGAAGAGCGCCGCCGCGACTAAGGCGATCGCGGCCGCGCATGCCGCAAGGGCGAACAGGAATTTAAGCCGCGGGCTCATTCCCCGATGAGCTGGCGAACGGCGGCGAGCAGCTCGTGCGTGGAGAACGGTTTCGTGATGTAGATGTCGGCCCCGAGCGCGAGCCCCTTGGCGACTTCCACTTCGCGCCCCTTGGCGGTCAGCATCACGATGCGCGTGTCCTTCCATGCGGGGTTCTCGCGGATGCGCTGGCACACTTCGAACCCGTTGCGCAGCGGCAGCATGATGTCGAGCAGGATGAGATCCGGCTTGAAGCTGTCGATCAATTGCAGTGCCTGCTCGCCGTCCGCGGCGGTCATGACCGCGTAGCCGCTCTTCTGCATCAGGAATTCGAGCGAGATGACGATATTCGGCTCGTCGTCGGCGATGAGGATTTTCCTGGTCATGATGGATTATGCATGCAAGCGTAAGAGCGGCGCGGCCTCACGCCACGCCCCGCGCGCGCTCGGCATCGTGCTGTTCCGTGCGTGCGGCAGCGAGCGGAATGGTGAAAGAGAACGTCGCGCCGACCCCGGGGCGGCTCCGCACCCACAGCTTGCCGCCGAAGTGGCCGATGATCTGGCGGCAGATCGGCAATCCCAGCCCGCTGCCCTGGGGCTTGGCCGTGAGCGTGTCGCCCACCTGGCGGAACTTCTCGAAAATCACTTTCTGATCGGCCTCCGAAATGCCGATGCCGTTGTCGGCAACGTCCACCTGCAGCGCGTCGGCCGTTCGCCGGAGCGAGATGCGCACGCGGCCGGTGCCGTCGGTGCGGCAGAATTTGGCGGCATTGGACAGCAGGTTGAGCATGACCTGCATCAGCCGGTCGCGGTCCGCCGTGACGACCGGCACGGTGTCGGGCAGATCGAGCTCGAGCTCGATTGCATTCTCCTTGAAGAGCTGACTCGTCGCGCTCACCGAGTCCTCGATCACTTCCCGCATGTCTATGTCGCTGGTGTGCCACTCGGCGTTTCCCGATTCGATCTTGGCGAGATCGAGCACCTGGTTGATGAGGCGCGTGAGGCGCTCGGATTCCTTGATGATGATGCCGAGGAACTTGCGCCGCTGCTGCGCTTCGAGCTCGGGATTATCGTTCAGGATCTCGGAGAACGCGCGAATCGAGGTGAGCGGCGTGCGCAGCTCGTGCGTGACCGTCGAAATGAAATCGTCCTTCATGCGATCGAGCTCCTGCAGGCGCTGGTTCGCCATGCGCAGCTCGTTGGTCGCCGTCTCGAGCTCGCGCGATTTCTGCTCGAGCTGGCGGCTGTAGGCGAGCACCTGGGAGGCTTCGTCGATGATGTGCATCACTTCGTCGATCGCGAGCGGCTCTTCCTGCACCACTGAGGCGATCATGATGCGTGCGGAGGCGCTGCCGATGGTGCCGGCCAGGAGCGACTCGGCGTAATGGACGAGATCGGGATTGGCGGCGTGCGTCTGCCCGCTCTCGATGCGGTGGTTGCGGGCGTATGCATTGAAGGCCTCACGCGCCCGTTCGGGACCGAGAAAGCGGCCGAGCAGCGCGCGCAGTTCGTCGACGGAGGCGCTGCCGCGCCAGAACTGCGATCCGGCGGCGGGGGTGTACTTGAGCGCATCCACGAAGAGCGTCGCCTGCCCGTGCTCGGCCGCGCTCGGGCGTTGCAGGAGCGACACGCCGACGTAGCAGCCGATGTTCGCGAGCATGCTCCAGAAGAGACAATGCGTGGTGTCGTCGAACCCGGTCAGGCCGAAAAGCTGCTGGGGTCGGAGCAGCTCGATGCCGAGCATGCCGTCGGTCAGGAACGACATCGGCAGCCAGCCGGACTTCGCGAACGAGGGCAGCAGTAGAGTATACGTCCAGACGACGAAACCGGCTGCAAGGCCGCATAACGCGCCGAGCCGGGTGCCGCCTTTCCAGTAGATGCCGCCGATGATCGCCGGCGCGAACTGGGCCACGGCGGAGAACGAGATGAGCCCGATCGACACGAGGGCGTACGCTTCGCCGGCGAGCGCGAAGTAGAGATAGCCGAGCACGAGGATTACCACGATCGCGCCGCGCCGGATGCCGAGCAGCAGCCCGGAAAGATCGACCCGCTCGTTCAGCCGCAGCCACTTCATGCGCAGCAGCGCCGGCATCACGAGATCGTTGCACACCATGGTCGAGAGCGCGATCGTCTCGACGATCACCATGCCGGTGGCGGCCGAGAGGCCGCCGATGAAGGCGACGAGCGCGAGCCACGCCTGCTGCTCCGAGATGGGGAGCGTCAGCACGAACGTGTCGGCGTCGATGTTGCCGGACGAGAAGTGCATGAGCCCGCCGAGCGCGATCGGAAGCACGAAGATGTTGATGGCGAGGAGGTACAGGGGAAAGAGCCAGATCGCCTTGTTGAGATGGCGCTCGTCCACGTTCTCTACGATCGAGACCTGGAACTGGCGCGGCAGAAACATGATGGCCAGCATCGAGAGAAACGTGAGCGAGGCCCACGTCATGTAGTTGCCGACTTCGGCGCTGAACACCAGCAGGTTGTTTACCGCGGGCGTCGCTTCGGCGCGATCGAAGATGTCGGCGAAGCCGTTGTACATGCCGTAGGTGACGAAGAGGCCCACCGCGATGAACGCGACGAGCTTCACGAGTGACTCGAATGCTACGGCGGCGACCAGCCCTTCGTGGCGCTCGGTCGCGTCGAGGTGCCGGGTGCCGAAGAGGATGGTGAAGGCGGCGAGCAGCATCGCGATGTAGAACGTGTTGTCGCCGAGGAAGAGCTGTGCCCGGTGGAGATCGGCGGGCATCGCGACTTCGGGATAGCGGCGGATGATGGCGAAACTCGTCGAGATCGCCTTCAGCTGCAGCGCGATATAGGGAACGATGCCGATCACCGCGATGATGGTGACGAGGCCGCCCAGCGTCTGGCTCTTGCCGTAACGCGAGGCGATGAAGTCGGCGATGGAGGTGATGCGGTTCGCCTTGCTGATGCGGATCATCTTCAGCATCACGTACCACCAGAGCGCCGCCATCAGCGTCGGGCCGAGATAGATCGGCAGGAAGCCGATGCCGCTCGTCGCCGCGCGCCCCACGCTGCCGTAGAAGGTCCACGAGGTGCAGTAGACCGCGAGCGACAGCGCGTAGATGTAGGGATTGGCGATGATGCTGCGCCCGGCGTCGGCGCGCTTGTCGCCGTAGTAGGCGATGCCGAAGAGCAGCCCCACGTACGCGAACGAGGCGAGGATGATGAGGCCGCCGGTCAGCATCGCGATCGCCGCGGAATACGGTGGAGGCGCCGCTCAGTCGCCGCGCGTCTCGACGATGATCGCCATGAGCGCGATCAGCAAAGCCCACACGCTGAAGACGTAGACGTAGAGAACGGGAATGCCGAAGATTTCGCCGCCGCGCGCGAAGAGGTCGAGGAGCGGATAGTTGAGGAGGAGGCCGCCCAGCAGAAACAACGCGACAAGCCGCTGACCCTTGACGCCCGGCCTCACCATATGCCCTCCGCTCTCAACGCCGCGGCGCACGCGATCCGGCACGCGCCGCCTGTTGCCCGCCGCCCGCTATCCGGCCGTTTCCTTGAGCTGCTGCAGGATCGCGGGATTTTCCAGCGTCGACACGTCCTGCGTGATCTCCTCGCCCTTGGCGAGCGAGCGCAGGAGCCGCCGCATGATCTTTCCGGAACGGGTCTTCGGCAGGTTCTCGCCGAAACGGATGTCGTCGGGCTTCGCGATCGGCCCGATCTGCTCCGCCACCCAGTCGCGAAGCTTCGCCACCACTTCTTTCGCCTCCGCGCCGTTCGGCCGCGCGCCCTTCAGCACGACGAACGCGACGATCGCCTCGCCCTTGACCTCGTGCGGCTTGCTGACCACGGCCGCCTCCGCCACAAGCGGATTCGCGACCAAAGCGGATTCGATCTCCATCGTGCCCAGGCGGTGGCCGGCGACGTTCAGCACGTCGTCGATGCGCCCGACGATGCGGAAGTAGCCGTCCTCGTCGGTGCTCGCGCCGTCTCCCGCGAGGTAGTACTTGCCGTGGAATTCCTCGGGCCAGTAGGTCTTCCGGTAGCGCTCGGGGTCGCCCCAGATGGTGCGCAGCATCGAGGGCCACGGGCGCTTGATCACCAGCAGCCCGCCCTTGCCTCTGCCGACCGAGTGCCCCGCCTCGTCCACGATGTCGGCGAAGATGCCGGGAAGCGGGAGCGTTGCCGAGCCCGGTTTCGTCGGAGTCGCGCCGGGAAGCGGCGAGATCATGTGCCCGCCGGTTTCGGTCTGCCACCACGTATCGACGATCGGGCAGCGCTCGCGCCCCACCACCTTGTGGTACCACATCCAGGCTTCCGGGTTGATCGGCTCGCCGACGGTGCCGAGGATGCGCAGTTTCGAAAGGTCGTATTTGAGCGGCAGATCCCCGCCCGCCTTGATGAGGGAGCGGATCGCGGTGGGCGCGGTATAGAACACGGTGACGCCGTGATCCTGGCACACTTTCCAGAAGCGCCCGGCATCGGGATAGGTCGGGACGCCCTCGAACATGACCTCGGTGGCGCCCACGCCCAGCGGCCCGTAGCAGGTGTAGCTGTGACCCGTGACCCAGCCCACATCGGCGGTGCACCAGAAGACGTCCTCGGGCTTGTGGTCGAATACCCATTTCATCGTCAGCAGGCACCACAGCAGATACCCTCCGGTCGAGTGCTGGATGCCCTTGGGCTTCCCGGTGGACCCGGACGTGTAGAGGATGAAGAGCGGATGCTCGGCGTTGACCCACGTGGGCTCGCACGTCTCGGATTGTCCGTTCAGGAGATCGTGGAGCCACACGTCGCGCCTGCCATCCCATTGGAGGTTGCCGCCGCTCCTCTTGTACACCACTACCTTCCGCACGGTGTCACACCCGCCCATTCCGAGGGCTTCGTCCACCGCGGACTTGAGGGGAATGGTGCGGCCGCCGCGAAACTGTTCGTCCGCGGTCAGCACCGCGACCGCGCCGGCATCGATGATGCGCTCCTGCAGGCTCTTCGCCGAAAACCCGCCGAATACCACCGAGTGAATGGCGCCGATCCGCGCGCACGCCTGCATCGCGACGATGACCTCGATCGACATCGGCATGTAGATGATGACGCGATCGCCCTTCGCGATGCCGAGGGACTTCAACCCGTTCGCCATGACACAGACGCGGCGATGCAGCTCCTTGTAGGAAATGCGCGTGACTTTCCCGTCGTCCGCTTCGAAGATGATCGCGGTGCGCTCGGGCTGCGTCTTGAGATGCCGGTCGAGGCAATTGTAGGAGGCGTTGAGTTCGCCATCGTGGAACCAGCGGTAGAACGGTGCGTTGCTCTCGTCGAGCACCTGGGTGAAGGGCTTATGCCAGAGCAGCGTTTCGCGCGCGAGCCGGCCCCAGAAACCCGCGAAGTCCTTCTCGGCTTCGGCGCACAGCGCGCGGTAGGCGGCCATGCCGGAAATGTTCGCTCGCTTGACGATGGCCTCGGCGGGCGGGAAAACGCGCGTTTCCTGCAAGACCGATTCGATGGTTTTCGTCGCCATGGACTCCTCCGGTAGCAATGACTGAACAGCAGGACGAGCGGGCGGCGCACGCGGGCGCCGGGCGTCCATTGACATTCCGATGCGCGTTAATGGAAGCATTAAACAACTGATTTGTAAAGACGCGCCTGGAAGCTGCGCTGGCATCCGCGGCCAATCGCATGCATACTTGCACCTGTGGCGGGCCTCCCCGCATTGCATGGTAGTGAACCTGGTCAGGTCCGGAAGGAAGCAGCCACAGCTATTCTCTGCAAGTGCCGGGGGTCGGGCTCGCCACCCTTTTGGAACGAAGTGCGCGAAATTCAATACGATCGGAAGAGCGGACTGACGAGATGAGGAAAGCCACGACGAGGAAGGCGGTATGGCTGGCGGGTGCGCTGGCGTGGACCTTGTGGAGCGCGCCCGCGCACGCGATCGACGGCTTCTCCGTCGAAGGCGGGCGCGGTGACGGCACCGACATGGGGCGTGTCGGCGTGCAGTGGAACTGGGGAAAACGCTGGCTCGAGGGCGCTTCCTGGCATCTCGGGGGCTACTGGGATCTCGCCGCGGGCTATTGGCACCGCAGTTCGCCCCCGGGCTTCAACGAGGATCTCTTCGAGATCGGGCTGACGCCGGTGTTCCGCCTGCAGCCCAATGCGCTCACCGGCCCGTATCTCGAAGCCGCAATCGGCTTTCATCTGCTTTCGCGCACTTCGCTGGGCGACAAACGCTTCAGCACGAGCTTCCAGTTCGGCGACCACATCGGTGCCGGCATCCGCTTCGGGCCGAAGGGCGCGTACGATTTCGGTTATCGCTTACAGCATCTCTCGAACGGCGGGATCAAGCGGCCGAACAACGGCATCGATTTCCACCAGATCCGGTTCCAGTATCATTTCTAGCGGGCGGCGCGCGGCGGACGGTAAAATGAGCCGGAGCGGCCGCGCCGCGTATCGCCAACCGTCCAGCGCATTGCAGTGACACAAGCACTCGCCCGCAAGTGGCGTCCCCGGACGTTCTCCGAGCTCGTCGGACAGGAGCACGTCGTCAAGGCGCTCACCAACGCGCTGCGCGACCGGCGCCTGCATCATGCGTATCTCTTCACCGGAACACGCGGGGTGGGCAAGACGACGCTCGCGCGCATCATCGCCAAGGCGCTCAACTGCGAGCGGGGCGTGAGCGCCGAGCCGTGCGGGACATGCGGCGCGTGCACGGAAATCGATGCCGGGCGCTACGTCGATCTGATCGAGCTCGACGCGGCATCGAATACGCAGGTGGACAGCATGCGCGAGCTGCTCGAGAGCGCGCTCTACGCCCCGACCAGCGGCCGCTACAAGGTCTACATCATCGACGAGGTGCACATGCTCTCGCGCAGCGCCTTCAACGCGATGCTGAAGACGCTGGAAGAGCCGCCGGAGCACGTCAAGTTCGTGCTCGCGACCACCGATCCGCAGAAGATTCCCGTGACGGTGCTCTCGCGCTGTCTGCAGTTCAACCTGAAGCAGATCCCGCAATCGCAAATCCGCGCGCAGCTCGAGAAAGTGCTCGCCGCTGAGCAGGTGGCATTCGAGCCTGCGGCGCTCGCTTTGCTCGCGCGGGCGGCGCAGGGCAGCCTGCGCGACGCCCTGAGCCTGCTCGACCAGGCGATCGCGCATGGTGGCGGGCGGGTGGAGGAAAGCGCGGTGCGCGCCATGCTGGGTGCGGTCGATCACGGCTATCTCCACGCCGTGCTGCGGGCACTGGCCGCACGCGACGCCGCGGCGCTCATCGCCGAGGCGGAGCGCATGGCGAGCCGCAGCCTCTCGCTCGAAATGGCTCTGCAGGAGCTGGGCGTGCTGCTGCACCGGCTCGCCTTGCTGCAGGCGGTGCCCGACGCGATCGCCGAGGACGAGCCCGACCGCGAGCCGCTGCAGGCGCTCGCCGGCGCGTTCGACCCCGAGGATCTGCAGCTCTACTATCAGATCGCGCTGCAGGGACGTGCCGATATCGCGCTCGCGCCCGACGAATACGCGGGCTTTACCATGACGCTCCTGCGCATGCTCGCCTTCGCGCCGGACGCTGCGCACGCCGGGGCCGCCCGCCCGGTGCCGGGCACACGAGCCTCACCGGTTGCTGAAAGCTCTGCTCCGGGCGCGGACAACGCAAAAAAAAACGGCGATAGGGCCGAGTGGGCCGCAATCGTCGAGGAGTTGGGATTGACCGGCATGGCGCGCATGCTGGCCCAGCACTGCGAACTCGTCGTGCACGAGGCGGACCGCATCGAGCTTGCGATTTCCCGGGTGCACGAGCGGTTGCTCGACAAGCCGTACCAGGACAAGCTCAAGGCAGCGCTGCAGCAGCATTTCGGGCAGGGTATCCGGGTGACGTTCACGGTCCGCGACGGCGATGGCAATTCGCCGGCCGCGCTCGCGGACCGCGAGCGCCAGCGGCGCCAGGCACAGGCGGTCGCTGACATCGAGCAGGACCCTTTCGTGCGCGAGCTGGTGGAAAATTTCGACGCGCGCGTGGTCGAATCCACCATCAAACCCTTAAGCCAATAGGAACCGATCATGATGAAAGGCGGACTCGCTGGCCTCATGAAGCAGGCGCAGCAGATGCAGGAGAACATGAAGAAGGTGCAGGAAGAGCTCGCGGCGATCGAGGTCGAAGGGCAGTCCGGCGCCGGTCTCGTGAAGATCGTGATGACGTGCCGGCACGACGTGAAGCGCGTGGCGATCGATCCGAGTCTGCTCAAGGACGACAAGGACATGCTCGAAGATCTGGTGGCCGCGGCGGTGAACGACGCCGTGCGGCGCGTCGAGACGACCGTCCAGGAAAAAATGTCCGCGGTCACGGCCGGAATGCCGATGCCGCCCGGCTTCAAGATGCCGTTCTAGACCCGCTGCGGCAACAGCTCTTGCATTCGTTGCCGCAAATTGTGCTCGACACATCCGCGTGAATACCCCGTCCAGTCTCGATGAGCTGATCGAGGCGCTGCGCTGTCTGCCCGGCGTGGGGCCGAAGTCGGCGCAGCGCATGGCCTATCATCTGCTGCAGCGGGACACGGCGGGCGCGCAGCGGCTCGCCGCGGCGCTTGCGGATGCGCTCGGCCGCATCCGGCATTGCGAGAGGTGCAACAGCTTCGCCGAGGAGGCGATCTGCGTGCTGTGCCGTTCGCCGCGGCGCGACGCAACACAGCTCTGCGTCGTCGAAAGCCCGGGCGATCTGCTCGTCATGGAGCAGGCGCAGTGTTTTCGCGGCCTCTATTTCGTCCTGATGGGGACGCTTTCGCCGCTCGATGGCATCGGGCCGAAGGAAATTCACCTCGACCGGCTCATCCGGCGCGCGACCGACGGCGTGGTGCGCGAAGTGATCCTCGCCACGAACTTCACCGTCGAAGGCGAGGCCACCGCGCACTACGTCGGCGAGCTACTGCGCGAGCAGGGCATCAGGGTGACCCGCATCGCGCGCGGGCTGCCGGTGGGTGGCGAGCTCGAGCACGTCGACAGCGGCACGCTGGCGCAGGCGGTGATCGAGCGGCGCGCCGTGTGAATCCGCGCTCGAAACCGGCGCGACGGGGAAGGCGCGGCTCTCGGCCGGAGGCCGACGTGAGCCTGCGCGCGAAACCGCCACCGCGCGCGAGCCGCGGTTCCCGGCCGGAGGCCGACGCCACTCAGAAACTCCAGAAGCTCCTCGCTCAGGCCGGGCTCGGTTCGCGCCGTGCGATGGAAGAGTGGATCCGCAACGGGCGCGTCACCGTGAACGGTGCGGTCGCCACCATCGGCTCCCGCGTCTCGTCGCATGACGTGGTGCGAGTCGGACCGCGCCTCGTGCGCTGGCCGCGGGAAGAGCGGCTTCCGCGCGTCATCCTCTACCACAAGCCCGAAGGCGAAATCGTCTCGCGCGCGGATCCCGAGGAGCGGGTGACGGTCTTCGAGCGCCTGCCGCGGGTGCGCGGCGGCAAGTGGACCGCGGTCGGGCGGCTCGACTACAACACCGGCGGCCTGCTCGTTTTCACGACTTCGGGAGAACTCGCGAACCGCATGATGCACCCGCGCTATGCACTGGAGCGCGAGTATGCGGTGCGCGTGCTGGGCGCGCTCAAGCCCGAGCAACTTGCGCGCCTGAAGAGCGGGATCGAGCTGGAGGACGGCCCGGCGCGGGTTAAATCGATCGAGGACGAAGGCGGGGAAGGCGCGAATCACTGGTACCGCATCGTGCTCGCGGAAGGCCGCAACCGCATCGTGCGGCGCATGTTCGGCGCCCTCGGCGTCACCGTGAGCCGGTTGATGCGCGTGCGTTTTGGCAGCCTGAGCCTGCCGCGACGGCTCAAGCGCGGTCAATGGCTCGAGCTTCCCGCCGGCGAAGTGAAGGCGCTACTCGCCGACCTCGGCCTCACGGCGCCTTCCCCGAGGCCAGCTCATCGCGGCCGATGACGAACACGCAATCGTCGCCGCCGCTCGTCACGGGCCAGATGAAAGGCGTGCGCGGAAAGGCGCGCTCGACGCGCGATCGCGCGTGCCCAACTTCCACCACCAGCAGCCCGTTCCGGGTGAGGTGCCTTGCGGCATCGCGCACGATCGCGCGCACGAGATCGAGGCCATCGCGCCCGCCGGCCAGCGCGAGCCGGGGCTCATGCCGGTGTTCGGGCGGCAGCCGCCGCATCGCGGCCACGGTGACATACGGCGGGTTGGAGACGATCACGTCGTAACGGTTGTCTCCAAGCGCGGCAAAGAGATCGGAGCGGATGAGCCGAACGCGATCCTCGAGCCCGTAGTCCTTCACGTTGCGGCGCGCGAGGCGCAGCGCGGCGGGCGAGATGTCGCTCGCGTCCACCCGGGCCTTCGGGAAGGCGTGGGCGAGCATGATCGCAAGGCAGCCGGACCCGGTGCAGAGGTCGAGGGTCGAGCGCACGCGCTGCGGGTAACGCACCCACGGCGCGAGACGGTCCTCGAGCAGCTCCGCGATATAGGAGCGCGGAACGAGGACGCTTTCATTGACGCGGAAGCGGAAGTCGCCGAGCCACGCCTCGCCGGTCAGATACGGCGTCGGCTTGCGCGTTGCGATCCGCTTGCGAAAGAGCCGCAGTATCCGTCGCCGTTCGACGGTGCCGGGAATCTTTTCGACGTGGGCATCGAGTTCGCCCGGTGCGATCCCGAGCACGTGCAGCGCAATGAACGCGGCTTCGTGGTAGGCGCCGGGGAGACCGTGACCGAAGCGGATGCGCGCGCGCCTGAACAGTCGCTCGCCGCAGCGAATCAGCTCCGCCAGGGTGCGCCCGGATGCGGGATCCGGAGCGCGTCGACGCAATTCCCCGTGCACGCGTTGCGCGGGTCTATCCGAGGGCGTCGAGATTCAACTTGATGTTCGAGAGGTCGTCCGCGCGCTTCACGCCCATGTCCTCTTCGGTCGGCGGCTTGATGGGTCCCTTGGCGTTGTTGATGAGCCAGTGGAGATTCGTCGGCGAGTCGGAGTAGGTGAGCGCCTCGTCGAGCGTGATCCGTCCCGAGCTGTAGAGATAGAACAGCGCCTGCTCGAAAGTCTGCGATCCCGGCGAGAGACTCTGGTCGATCGCGTCCTTGATCTGGCCGATCTCGCCGTCCTTGATGAGATCCTGGATGTGCTTGGTATTGAGGAGGATTTCCACCGCCGGCACGCGGGTGCCGTCCACCGTGCGCACCAGCCGCTGGGAAATGATGCAGCGGAGCGCAATCGAGAGGTCGGCGAGCAGCGCCTCGCGTGCCTCGCGCGGGAAGAAGTTGATGATGCGGTTGAGCGCGTTGTAGCTGTTGTTCGCGTGCAGGGTCGACATGCACAGGTGCCCGGTCTGCGCGAACAGCAGCGCGCTCTGCAGCGTCGGCCGGTCGCGGATCTCGCCGATCATCAGCAGGTCCGGCGCCTGCCGCATCGCGCTGATGAGGGCGTTGTCATAGGTGTAGGTGTCGACCCGCACCTCGCGCTGGTTCACGATCGACTTCTTGTGCTTGAAGATGAATTCGATCGGGTCCTCGATGGTGAGGATGTGCCCGGTGCGGATGCTGTTGCGGTAGTCGATCATGGAAGCCATGGTGGTCGACTTCCCCGAGCCGGTGGAGCCGACGATCAGAATGAGACCGAGCTTCTCCATGATCACCTGCTTCAGGATCGGAGGCAGCCCCAGCGATTCGAAGGACGGCACGTCGGGCTTCACGAAGCGGATCACCATCGCGACGCTGTTGCGCTGCTGGAAGATGTTGACCCGGAAGTTGCCGATCCCCTCCTCGGCACGCGCGAAGTTCATTTCGTGGCGCGTTTCGAACTCCTTCACCTGATTGTCGCTCATGAGCTCGTAGCAGATCGTCCTGACCTGCTCCGGGCTGAGCGTCTGATCGTTGATCGGCTCGACGATGCCGTTCACCTTGATCTGGATCGGCGCGCCCGCCGTGAAGAACAGGTCCGACGCCTGTCTCTCGGCCATCAGCCTGAATAGCGGTGTCACGTACATGGCCCTTCCCTCCGCGCTCTGGTGGTTGTTCCCGGCGCTTGCCCCGCATTGCCGCGCTCGCGCCGCCGGGCGCCCTGCGAGGGGTATTGTGCCAACTTGAGCCGGGGTTGCCTAGCTCGCCCGGGTCGCGTGGCGCCTTGCGCCGCGGTGGATGTCAGTCGCTGCGCAGCAGCTCGTTGATGCTGGTCTTGGCGCGCGTCCCCGCATCGACCTGCTTCACGATGACGGCGCAGTAGAGGCTGCACTTCCCGTCGGCGGAGGGCAGCGAGCCGGGGACCACGACCGATCCCGCCGGCACGCGCCCATAGAGCACCTTCCCGCTCTGGCGGTCGTAAATGCGCGTGCTTGCACCGATGAAGACACCCATCGAGATGACCGCGCCCTCTTCGACGATCACGCCTTCGACGATCTCCGAGCGCGCCCCGATGAAGCAGTTGTCCTCGATGATGGTCGGATTCGCCTGCAGCGGCTCGAGGACGCCACCGATACCGACGCCCCCCGACAGGTGCACGTTCTTGCCGATCTGCGCGCACGATCCCACGGTCGCCCAGGTGTCGACCATGGTGCCTTCATCCACGTAGGCGCCGATATTGACGAAAGAGGGCATCAGCACGACGTTCTTCGCGATGTAGGCGCCGCGCCGCGCCGCGGCAGGCGGCACGACGCGAAAGCCGCCGCGTTCGAACTGCTGTGCGGTGTAGTGCGTGAACTTGGACGGGACCTTGTCGTAATAATGCAATTCGCCCGCGCGCATCACGGCGTTGTCCTGCAGCCGGAACGACAGCAGGACCGCCTTCTTGGCCCACTGGTGCGTCATCCAGCGACCGTTCTGCTTTTCCGCCACACGCAGCTTGCCTGCGTCGAGCAGGTCGATCGCTTCGTCCACCGCCTGCTTGAGCGCGGCCTCCGCATTCGCCGAGGTAATGGAGGCGCGGCGCTCCCACGCGCTTTCTATGATGGTCTGCAGCTTCTGCATGCCGTCCCTCGAGATCAGAGATGGGAAATGAAATCGCGTATCCGGCGCGCGGCTTCCGCGCATTCATCCGTTTCCGCGACGAGCGCGATGCGCACGCGGTTGCGCCCCGGGTTGACGCCGTGCGCATCGCGGGCGAGAAAGCTGCCGGGAAGCACGGACACCGCCTGCGCCTCGTAGAGGCGGCGCGTGAAATCGGTATCGCTGATCGGAGTCGCGAGCCACAGATAGAAGCCCGCAGCCGGCATCTCGACCGCCGTGACCGGGCGCAGGATGTCCAGCGCGACGTCGAACTTCTCGCGGTAGAGGCGCCGGTTTTCGGCGACATGGCGCTCATCGGCCCAGGCAGCGACGCTCGCATGCTGCACCGGCAGGCTCATCGCGCAGCCGTGATAGGTGCGGTAGAGCAGGAACTTCCTGAGTATCGCCGCGTCCCCCGCGACAAAACCGGAGCGCATGCCGGGCACGTTGGAGCGCTTCGAGAGGCTCGAGAACACGACGAGGTTGCGATAATCCTTCACGCCGAGCCGCCGCGCCGCCTCCAGCGCGCCCAGGCTGGGGCTCGCCTCGTCGAAATAGATCTCGGAGTAGCACTCGTCGGCGGCGATCACGAAACCGTGGCGCGCGGAAAGCGTGAAGAGTTCGCGCCACTCTTCGAGCGACAGCACGTGCCCGGTGGGATTGCCGGGGGAGCAGACGTACAGAAGCTGCGTGTTCTCCCACGTCTGCGGCGCGATCTCGGCAAGGTCGAACGCGTAGCGATGTTCCGGCACGCTGTTCAGAAACTGCGGGGTCGCGTTCGCGAGCAGCGCCGCGCCCTCGTAAATCTGGTAGAAGGGATTCGGGCAGACCACGACGGCGTTCCCGCGGCTCGCATCGACGACCGCCTGCGCGAAGGCGAAAAGCGCCTCGCGCGTGCCGTTGACCGGTATCACCTGCGTATCGGGATCGATCGCGGGAAGGCCATAGCGACGCTCGAGCCAGCCGGCGATCGCGCGCCGCAGTGCCTCGGTGCCGGCGGTGAGGGGGTAGGCCGCAAGCCCGTCCAGACTTTCGACCAGCGCGCGCTTGATGAACTCGGGCGTCGGGTGCTTCGGCTCGCCGATGTAGAGGGGAATCGGCTTCAATCCCGTGGGGCAGGTCGCGCCTTCGAGGAGCGCGCGCAGTTTCTGAAACGGGTAACTCTGCAGCCGGTCGAGATTCGGATTCACGGAGGTCTCGGGGTCGCGCGACCGCATTCCGCGCGGCGCGGACGGTTTTCAAGGCTACGGATTATAGAGAATGTACGAAGCCTCTTCGAGCGCCTAACGGATGCTCGAGGCGGGCGGCAGCGGATCGAGTTCCGGCGCACGCGCGGCCCTCCACCCGCGGGCGCGGTGCTCGGCGACGACGGTGGTGTAGATGCCGCCGCGGACGTAGAAGCGGGCGGTGAGCCGCATGTAGCGCGGACGCGTCGCCTCGACCAGATCGTCGAGGATGCGATTGGTCACCGCTTCGTGGAACGCGCCCTGATCGCGGTACGACCAGATGTAGAGCTTCAGGCTTTTGAGTTCGACGCACCGGCGGTCGGGCACGTAGTCGAGGAAAAGCGTGGCGAAGTCGGGCTGTCCCGTGCGCGGACACAGGCAGGTAAATTCCGGTATTTCCATGTGAATCCGGTAGTCCCGCCGCGGCGTGGGATTGGGAAAGGTTTCGAGCGTCTTGCTCGGCTTGGTCGGCATAGCGCAATGGTGCAAATGGGTTAAAATGGCCGCGGCGATCGCGCCGGATTATATAACTCATAGCAGCAGAACAAATTGCGCCTCACGCAGATCAACCTCGCCGGTTTCAAGTCGTTCGTCGATCCCACCCGTATTCCCGTCCCCGGACAGCTCGTCGGCATCGTCGGCCCCAATGGCTGCGGCAAGTCGAACGTGATCGACGCCGTGCGCTGGGTCCTGGGCGAAACCTCCGCGCGCCACCTGCGCGGCGAGACGATGCAGGATGTGCTCTTCAACGGCTCCGGCGAGCGCAAGCCGGTGAACCGCGCGAGCGTCGAGCTGATCTTCGACAACAGCCTCGGGCGGGCCGCGGGGCAATGGTCGCAGTACGCCGAGATCTCGATCAAGCGCGTGCTGCAGCGCGACGGCGACTCGTCCTATTACATCAACAACGTCCACGTACGCCGCCGCGACGTGGCGGATCTCTTCCTCGGCACCGGGCTCGGCAGCCGCGCCTACGCCATCATCGAGCAGGGCATGATCTCGCGCGTCATCGAAGCGAAGCCCGAGGAGCTGCGCATCTTTCTCGAAGAGGCGGCGGGCGTGTCGAAATACCGCGAACGCCGGCGCGAGACCGAGCTGCGCCTGAGGGACACGCGGGAGAACCTGTTGCGGGTGGACGACATCCGGCAGGAGCTCGCGAAGCAGATCGAGCACCTGGAGGCGCAGGCCGAAGTGGCGCGGCGCTATCACGTGCTGCACGGCGAACTCCAGACCACACAGAGCCTGCTGTGGCTCACGCGCAAGCAGGAAGCGGGTGCGGCGCGCAGCCGGCATGCGCGCGAAATCGAGCGCCTCGCGACCGAGCTCGAGGCGGAAACCGCGAAGCTCCGCGAGGCGGAAAAACGGCTCGAAGAGATGCGCGCACAGCACTACCGCGCGAGCGACGGCATGCACGCCGCACAGGGAGCGCTCTACGAGGCGAACGCGGAAGTGGCGCGGCTCGAACAGCAGATCGCGCACGTTCGCGAGAGCCGCGGCCGACTCGAGCGGGAGATCGCGACGCTCGGCGCGCAACTCGAGCAGAGCGAGTCGCAGCTCGACACCGCGCATGCGGGGCTTGCGCAGTGGCGCACCGAAAAGAGCCGCGCCGAGGAGGAACTTGCGGGCTGCCAGGTGCGCGTTACCGAGGAAAGCGGGAAACTGCCGGTCGCCGAGGAGACCTATCGCGCAGCCTACAACCGGCGCGACGAGCTGCAGCGCAGCCTGTCGGCGGCCGAGCAGGCGCGGGAAGTCGAGCAGACGAAACTCGCCCACGCGGAGCGCCTGATCGAGCAGCTCGCGCAACGCGAGGCACGGCTGCGCGAGGAGCAAGGCGCGCTCGAAGTGCCGGATTCCGCGGCGATGGAGGCACTGCAGCGGGAGATGCAGCGGCTCGATCAGGAATTGCAGGCGAAGCGCGAAACGCTCGCCGAGATGGAGCGGCGGCTGCCGCAGCTCGAGGAAGCGCTGCGCGAGCGCAACGATGCGCTCGATGCGGCGGCTCAGAACATCACCGCGATCGAGGCGCGCATCACGGCGCTCGAGCAGTTGCAGGACCGGATCGCGCGGGGCGCCGAACTGGCGGGCTGGCTCGCCGCCCGCGGGCTCGATCACGCACCGCGTCTGTGGCAGGGCATACGCATCGAGTCGGGCTGGGAGGATGCGCTCGAAGCGGTGCTGCGCGAGCGGCTGAACGGCATCGCTCTCGAGGACGTCGAGCGCTCGGCGGCGTGGCTGGACGACGCGCCACCCGGTAAGATGACCGTGATCGGTGCCGTCGAATCGGGCGATGCGGGGTCACAGCCGGCGTTGCGCGATTGCGCGCCGCTGCTCGCGTACGTGACCTGCCGCGACGCGCGGCTTAAGGCCGCGCTGAGCGAATGGCTGCACGATGTATTCGTGGTGGAAGAGGCGCGGTCGGGCCTGCGGTTGCGCGAAAGTCTGCCGCCCGGGGCGTTGCTCGTCTCGCGTGCCGGGCACGTCTTCACGCGGCACAGCGTGAGCTTCCATGCGCCCGATTCGGAGCTGCACGGTGTGCTCACGCGCCAGCGCGAGATCGAGGAGCTGCAGGACACGCTTGCCCGCGCGCGCGATGCCCGGGGCGCCCTCGAGGCGCGTGTGGCGGATGCCGAGCGGGACATCGAAACGCGCAAAGCGGAGCTCGCGGCGTTGCGCGAAGCGATCGACGCCGCGCAACAGCGGCATCACGCCTTCGAGATGGAGGCGCTGCGGCTTTCCGAGCAGGCGCAGCGCCTGACGCAGCGCGGAGAGCAGATCGCCGCCGAGCTTGCGGAGATTGCCGCGCAGCGGGCGACGGAACTCGCGCACAAGGCGGGAGCGGACGAGAACCTCCTCCGGCTGACGGCGGAAACCTCGACCTTCCGGGAGCACCTGGAGCTCGCCACCGATCTCCATCGCCGCGCCGAAGCGGTGCTCGACCTCCAGCGCTCGGCCCTGCAGGCAGCTCAGCACGCGCACCAAGAGGCGTCGTTCAGGCTCAGAGCATCTCAATCTAAAATCAGTGAGTTAGAGTCATCTCTTGGTGTTCTTTCTGAGAATATCGCGACGCTTCGCGAGAGTCTTGCGGGCCTGAAGAACGAGCTCGAACGCTGCGACGAGGCGCCATGGCAGGCCGAGCTGCAGCAGGCGTTGAGCCGGCGCACGGAACGCACGGCGGCCCTCACCGCAGCGCGCGACGCCCTGGAGGGGATGGAAACCCAGCTCCGGGAAATCGAGCAGGCGCGTCTCGGGTGCGAGCAGAAGCTTGAGCCGCTGCGCAACCGGATCAACGACGTGCGGCTGAAGGAGCAGGAAGCGCGCCTCACGGAAGAGCAGTTCGCGCAGCAGCTCGCCGCGGCGGGGGCGGATGAGGAGGCGCTCAAGGCGCTGCTCGAGAAGGGCACGCGCTCCGGCGCGCTGCAGACGGAAATCAGCCGGCTCAATGGCGAAATCCAGGCGCTCGGCGCGGTCAATCTCGCCGCCCTCGAGGAGCTGCAGACGGCGCAGGAGCGGAAGAACTACCTCGACGCGCAATCGCGCGACCTGAGCGAGGCGATGGCGACGCTCGAGGACGCAATCCGGCGCATCGACCGCGAAACGCGCGAGCGCCTCCAGCAGACGTTCGATGAGGTCAACAAGCATTTCGGGACGATGTTCCCCGCGCTCTTCGGCGGCGGCGTGGCGCGGCTCGTGCTGAGCGGGGAAGAGATTCTCGACAGCGGCGTACAGGTGATCGCCCAGCCCCCCGGCAAGAAGAACAGCAGCATTCATCTGCTGTCGGGCGGGGAGAAGGCGCTCACCGCGCTGGCGCTCGTGTTTGCCATTTTCCAGCTCAATCCGGCGCCCTTCTGCCTGCTCGACGAGGTCGATGCGCCGCTCGACGACCACAACACCGAGCGTTTCTGCGATCTCGTGAAGCAGATGTCGCAGCACTCGCAGTTCCTCTTCATCAGCCACAACAAGATCACCATGGAGATCGCGCATCAGCTCCTCGGTATCACGATGCAGGAGCCGGGCGTGTCGCGCGTGGTGGCGGTGGACATCGAAGAAGCGATGAAGCTCGCCGAGGAAGCGGCTGCCTGAGCGCCGCGCGCACGACATGAGCGACCTGCAGATCAGCCTGCTCATCATCGGCGCGGTGGTGGTGGGCGGGGTATATCTCTTCAACTGGTTTCAGGAACGCAGATTCCGGCGCAAGCTCGGGCAGGCGTTCGAGGCGCGGCACGAGGACGTGCTGCTCGATGCGCCGCGCGCGGAAGGCGCTCGCGTCGAGCCGCAGGTGTCGTGGGAGGCGGTGGAGCGGGTTGAAGCGAAGCCCGCGAAAGTGCCGATCGAGCCGAGGCAGGGGGCTTCTTCCGTATCGGCGGCCTTGCCGCCTTTCGATCCGCAGACCGAGTACGTGGCGACGATGGAGGGAGCCGCACCGCTTCCGGAGGCGGCGATCGATGAAGTCCGGAACCGCGTGGCGGCGTGCGGCAAGCCGTGCCGCGTCGCGGTGCTGCATGCCCCGGGCGGCGAATGGGCGGAGCCGCTGCGCAGCGGCTCCGAGCACTATGTCAAGGCCGCTTTCGCGTTGCAGCTCGTCAACCGCAGCGGAGCGATCACCGCCGCTCAGCTCGCCATGTTCTGCGATGCGTTACGAAATGTCGCCGCACGTCACGGGGCGAGCGCCGACTGTCCCGACACGCAGGGGGCACTTGCGCGCGCACGCGAGCTCGACGAGTTCTGTTCCGACGTCGACGTGGCGATCGGCATCAACATCGTGGCCGCCGAGGGGCAGAGCTTCGCCGGCCAGCGCATCCGCGCCGCCGCCGAGGCGGCAGGGTTCAAGCTGGAGCCCGACGGGCTGTTCCACTTCCGCAACGAGCGCCGCCAGGCGCTCTTCACGCTCGACAACCACGAGCCGGCGCCGTTTCTGCCCGAGCGCATCAACCGCCTGACCACGAGCGGCGTCACACTCCTCCTCGACGTGCCGCGGGTCGAGGACGGGCCGCACGCGCTCGACCGCATGCTGGACGTCGGCCGTGGACTCGCCCGCGCGCTCGGCGGGCGGCTGGTGGATGACAACCGCGTCGCCTTGAACGACGCCGGTATCGCGCGCATCCGCGAGCAGCTCGCGCGGATCTGCGCGCGCATGGAGGCGTTCGGCGTCACCGCCGGTGGGCCGCGCGCCCTTCGCCTCTTTTCATGACGGCAGCGGGCGTCCGGCAGCGGATCGGCCGGTTGCGCGAGGAAATAGAGCGGCACAACTACCGGTACTACGTGCTGGATGAGCCGCTCGTCTCCGATGCGGAATACGATCGCCTGTTTCGCGAGCTTCAGGCGCTCGAGGCCGCGCATCCCGACCTCGTCACTCCCGACTCCCCAACGCAGCGCGTCGGGGCGAAGCCGCTCGCCGCATTCGCGCCGGTACGGCATCGGACGCCGATGCTTTCCCTCAACAACGCCTTCGACGCCGAAGAGGTGGCGGCCTTCGATCGGAGGGTGCGCGAGGCGCTCGGTGCGGCGGAAGTCGAGTACAGCGCCGAACCGAAGTTCGACGGGCTCGCCGTCAACCTCACCTACGAGAACGGCGTGCTCGCGCAGGGCGCGACCCGTGGCGACGGCTATACCGGCGAGGACGTCACGCAGAATCTGCGCACGATCCGCAGCATTCCGCTGAAACTGGCCGGCGGGAAACCGCCGCTGCGCCTCGAAGTGCGCGGTGAAGTGCTGATGCGCAAGGCGGATTTCGAGGCGCTCAACGCGAGCCAGCGCGCGCGCGGTGAAAAGCCGTTCGTCAATCCGCGCAACGCCGCCGCCGGCTCGCTGCGTCAGCTCGATTCACGCATCACCGCCGGACGCCGCCTCTACTTCGTGGCGTACGGCCTCGGTGCAGGCGAGGGCACGCCGCGTTTCCGCTACCAGAGCGAGATTCTCGATTATCTCGCGGAGATGCGCTTTCCGGTGGCGAACGAGCGCGCCCGGGTGCGCGGTGTCGAGGGGCTGCTCGGCTATTACGAGACGATCGGACGCAAGCGCGCCGCGCTCGCGTACGACATCGACGGGGTGGTTTACAAGGTGAACGATCTCGCGGCACAGGAAGAGCTGGGCTACGTCGCACGGGCACCGCGCTATGCCATCGCCCACAAGTTTCCCGCCGAGGAGGCGGAGACCGTGGTCGAGGACATCGAGGTGCAGGTCGGACGCACCGGCGCTTTGACGCCGGTCGCGCGGCTGAAGCCGGTCTTCGTGGGCGGCGTCACCGTAACCAACGCGACGCTGCACAACGAAGACGAGGTCCGGCGCAAGGACGTAAGGATCGGGGACGCGGTTCTCGTGCGGCGTGCCGGCGATGTGATCCCCGAGGTCGTGCGGGTGCTGAAGGAGAAGCGCTCGGGCGATGTGCGGGCATTTCGCATGCCTGCGTGCTGTCCGGTCTGCGGCTCGGCGGTGCAACGCATGGAGGGCGAGGCGGTCGCGCGCTGCACGGCCGGGCTCTACTGTGCGGCGCAGCGGAAGCAGGCGCTGCTCCACTTCGCCTCGCGGCGCGCCATGGATATCGAAGGGCTCGGCGAAAAGCTCGTCGACCAGCTCGTCGACGCCGATATCGTGAGGACTCCCGCAGACCTCTATCGGCTCGACGCGGCTGTGCTGGCCGGGCTCGAGCGCATGGGCGAAAAATCGGCAGCGAACGTCGTGGCAGCCATCGGGAAGAGCAGGCACGCGACGCTCGCACGCTTCATCTATGCGCTGGGCATACGCAATGTGGGCGAGACCACGGCGCGCGATCTCGCCCGGCATTTCGGCAGCATGGACGCCTTGATGGCAGCCGGCGTCGAAGAACTGCAGCAGGTGCCCGACGTGGGACCGGTGGTTGCACAAAGCATCGCCCAGTTCTTCGCCGAGCGCCACAACCGCGAAGTGGTGCGGCAGTTGCTCGAGGCGGGCATCACCTTCGAGCGCGCTGCCGCGGAGCGTTCGCGCCGGCTCGAAGGTAAGACCTTCGTGCTCACCGGAACGCTGCCGACGCTCTCGCGCGAGGAGGCGAAAGCGCGCATCGAGCAGCACGGCGGCCGGGTAAGCGGAAGCGTGTCGAAGAAGACCGACTACGTCGTGGCCGGTGCCGAGCCCGGAAGCAAGTATGACAAGGCGTTGGCGCTCGGCATTCCGATCCTCGACGAGGCGGGCCTGCTGGAACTATTACGGCGCTAGCATACCGAAGCAATAACACAATAAAGAGGCGTAGCCGACATGGCGAAAGTGAACAAGGCGGTGTTTCCGGTGGCCGGCATGGGCACGCGATTCCTGCCGGCGACCAAGGCGAGCCCCAAGGAAATGATGCCGGTCGTGGACAAGCCGCTCATACAGTATGCGGTCGAGGAGGCGGTCGCGGCCGGCATCACGGAGATGATCTTCGTTACGGGCCGCAACAAGCGCCCGATCGAGGATCACTTCGACAAGGCCTTCGAGCTCGAGGCCGAACTCGAGCAGCGCGGCAACAGGCATCTGCTGCAGATGGTCCGGAACATCATCCCGCGGCGCGTATCGTGCGTCTATCTGCGCCAGCCGCAGGCGCTCGGTCTCGGCCATGCGATCCTGTGTGCCGCATCGGTCGTGGGTAATGCGCCGTTCGCGGTGGTGCTGGCGGACGATTTGATCGATGCCGATCCGCCGGTGCTGCGGCAGATGACGGACGCATTCGCGCGGCGCGGTGCCTCGCTGATCGCGGTGCAGAAGGTGGCACGCACGGAAACGCGCCAGTACGGGATCGTGAAGCTCGACACCCCGCGTGGAGGCGATTACCGCATCACCGGCATCGTCGAGAAGCCCGCGCCCAGTGCCGCGCCCTCGACGCTCGGCGTGGTGGGCCGTTACGTGCTCACGCCGCGCATCTTCGATCACCTGCGGCGCGTGAAGCCCGGCGCGGGGGGCGAGATCCAGCTGACCGACGGCATCGCCGCGCTGCTGAAGGAAGAGGACGTCTATGCCTACGAATTTTCCGGCGTGCGCTACGACTGCGGCAGCAAGCTGGGCTATCTCAAGGCGAACGTCGCCTATGCGTTGAATCACCCGGAAGTCGGCCCCGAGCTCAGGAGGTACATGCGAGCGCTGGTGTCCCGCCTCGAGCGCTGATCGCGCATATCCGATCGGCGCCGCCCTCCTGCTAAACTGACCGTGTGAAGATCGATGCCACTCAGCCGTGGTCGCTGCTCGAGTCGGCCGAGCTGGTATGTCCGGCTGCCGACGTCGCAGCGGCGGTGGAGCGGGTCGCGATGCAAATGACGACCCGGCTTCGCGAGCGCCGGCCGCTCGTGCTCGGCGTCATGCGCGGCAGCGTCGTCTTTGCCGGACGGCTTTTGCCGTTGCTGCGCTTTCCGCTCGAGTTCGATTACCTCGAAGTGACACGCTACGACCGCACGACGCAGGGCGGCGCCATCCAGTGGAAGGTGAGTCCCGGCACGACGGTCGCAGGACGGGTAGTGCTGGTGCTCGACGATATCCTGGACCAGGGCCACACCCTCGCCGCGATTCGCGATCGCCTCATGGAAGCGGGCGCACAGGAGCTCTACACCGCCGTCTTTGCTGACAAGAACACCGGTGCGCCCAAGCCGATCCGGGCCGACTTTGTCGGAATCGAAGTGCCCAACCGCTACGTCTTCGGGTTCGGCATGGACGTCTACGGGCTGTGGCGCAATCTCCCGGCGATCTACGCGCTGAAAGACGACAGCGGCGCGACAGCGCGTTAGGGAGCACGCTCATCATGCTCGCGATCATAGGCGGCAGCGGCCTGACGCAGCTCGGGGCACTCGCGCATCCGCGTCGTCAAATCGTGTCCACTCCGTATGGCTCGCCGTCCTCTCCGCTCGTTTTTGGAACGATCGGCGGCGTCGAAGTCGTCTTTCTTGCGCGCCACGGCGAGGCGCATAGCATCCCGCCGCACAAGGTCAACTATCGGGCGAACCTGTGGGCGTTGCATGCCGGCAGGGCGAGCGACGTGCTGGCGGTGGCCGCCGTGGGCGGCATCCGACCCGATCTCACGCCCGGTACACTCGTGGTTCCCGATCAGATCATCGATTACACCCACGGCCGCGAGAGCACCTACTGCAGCGGTGGCGACGAAGGCGTGAGGCACGTCGACTTCACGCGCCCTTATTGTGAGGCGTTGCGCCGGCGGATCGTGAGCGCCGCGGCGCAGGCCGGTGAGCGCGTGGTCGATGGCGGCACCTACGGCGCGACACAAGGCCCGCGTCTCGAGACCGCCGCGGAAATCGACCGCATGGAGCGCGATGGCGCCGACATGGTCGGGATGACCGCCATGCCGGAAGCCGCGCTCGCGCGCGAGCTCGACCTCTGCTATGCGGCAATCGCGGTCGTGGTCAATCCCGCCGCGGGACGGGGCAGCAGCGCGGAGCAGATTTCGGTGGAAGACATGACAGCGGTATTGCGAGCGGCGATGCGCCGCGTCGAAGCGATCATCGAGCGAATCGCGGTGTGCTATGGCGGTTAAGACGGTGCTGCGCATGGGAGATCCGCGGCTGCTCGAGCCGGCGCGCCCGGTCGTCGAGCTCGATACCCCCGAGTTGCACGCGCTCATCGCGGATATGGAGGACACCGTGGCTGCGCTGAACGGAGCGGGGCTCGCCGCGCCGCAGATCGGCGTCGGCCTGCAGGTGGTGATCTTCGGCATGGACTGGAACCCCCGCTATCCCGATGCGGAGCCCGTGCCGAAGACCGTGCTGGTCAATCCCGAGCTGAGTTTTACCGACGACGAGATGGAAGAGGGGTGGGAAGGCTGCCTTTCCGTGCCCGGGATGCGCGGGCTCGTGCCGCGTTACAGGCGCCTGCGCTATCGCGGCGTCGACGCACGGGGCACGCCCATCGATCGCACGGTGAGCGGATTCCACGCCCGCGTCGTGCAGCACGAGTGCGATCACCTCGCGGGGATCCTCTATCCGATGCGCATCCGGGACCTGCGCAACTTCGGCTTCACCGAGGAGCTCTTTCCCGGCCAGGACATCGCGGCGGATTAACGCTACGTGCGCAGTTGCTCGAGCAGTTCGCTTTCGAACCGCACGACGGTCTTCGGGTCGTTGAGCGCCGCGCCGGTCACGAGGAAGGTATCCTCCGCGCGTGAACCCAGCGTGTTGATCATCGCGGTGTGCAGATTGATATCGTAGGCGTTCAGCACGCGCGCGATGCGCGAGAGCAGCCCCGGGCGGTCGCCCGCGATCACGGACAGCACGCGGTAGACGCCCTTGTCGTCGGGCTGGATGTTGACTTCCGGCGAGATCGGAAAATGCCGTAGCTGACGGCTCAGGCGCGGCCGGCCGAGCGGCGGCAGCGGCGCCTTGTGCTCGAGCCGCTCGGCGAGCTCGTACTCGATGTAGCTGATGAGATCGCGGTACTGCGGCGCGCGGTTCGTCGCGTCGTGCACCTGGAAGCTGTCGAGCGCATAGCCGTGGCGCGTGGTGTAGATCTTCGCTTCGAAGATGTCGAAGGCGAGGCTTTCGAAGAAGCTGCAGATGCGCGCGAAAAGCATCTTCTGGTCGGGCACATAGACCATCACCTGCAGGCCCTCGCCCGCCGGGGAGAGGCGCGCCTTCACCACCGGCTTCACCGTATCGCTGCGATAGTAGAGCAGCCGCGTGTGCCAGGCGATCTCCTGCGGCGTGTGACGCAGGAAGTAGGACATGTCGAGCTTCGACCACAGCGTCTCGTGCGCGTGCGCCGGAACGGCGTAGAGCCGCAGCTTCGCGAGCGCTTCCTCCTGCCGCGCCTGCAGGCTGCTCTCGAGGCTTATTGCATCGCCGCTCAACTGGCGCTGCGTGAGGTGGAAGAGATCTTCGAGCAGCTTTGCCTTCCATGCATTCCACACCTTGGGACTCGTGCCCCGGATGTCGGCCACGGTCAGGAGATAGAGCGCCGCGAGCCGGCGCTGGTCGCGCACCTTCTCGCCAAAGGCGCCAACCACGGCCGGGTCGCTCAGGTCCTGCTTCTGCGCCGTCGTCGACATCACCAGATGGTGCTCGACGAGCCAGACCACGAGCTCGGTGTCCTCGCGGGAGAGGCCGTGCGCGGTGCAGAAGCGCCGGGCATCCTCCTTGCCGAGCTGCGAATGATCACCGCCGCGCCCCTTGGCGATGTCGTGGAAGAGCGCCGCGATGTACAGCACCTCGGGACGCGCGAAGTTGCTCATGAGGCGGCTGCAGAGGGGAAACTCGTGGGCGAGCTCGGGGATCGAAAAGCGCCGCAGATTGCGGATGACGCGAAGGATGTGCTCGTCGACGGTGTAGACGTGATAGAGGTCGTGCTGCATCTGCCCGACGATGCGCCCGAACGCGGGAAGATAGCGTCCCAGGATGCCGGACTGGTTCATGCGCCGCAGCGCGCGCTCGACGTGCGTGGGGCTGCGCAGGATTTCGAGGAAAAGGCGGCGGTTGACCGGATCGCGTCGGAACTGCGGATCGATATGGCGGCGCGCCCGCCACAACGCGCGCAGCGTCGTCGCGCCGATCCCCTTCAGCTCGTGGTGCTCCTGTAGCAGCCGGATCGCCTCCAGTATCGCGCTCGGCTCGCGCTCGAAGAGCGCCTCGTCCACCGCTTCCAGCAGCTCGTCCCGCATGCCGAACCGCGCATGGATGGCGTGATACGCGGTGTCCTCGGAGGGCGCGATGCGCGCTTTCAGGTTCTGCAGCAGGATGGCGTTCAGCTCCGAGACCGCCTTCGCCGCGCGGTAGTAGCGCTGCATCAGCTGCTCGCTTGCGAGCCGGTGCGGCTTGTCGGAGAGCTTGAGCTCGGCGGCGAGCGCCGACTGGTAGTCGAAGATGAGCCGGTCCTCGCGGCGCGCCGCAAGGTAGTGCAGGCGCACGCGCAGCGACTGCAGGAAAGCTTCATGGCGCTGGATCTCGCGCGCCTCCTGCGAGGTGATGACGCCGCGGCGCGCGAGCTCGCGCCAGCTCTTGCCGATGCCGGCCGCGCGCGCAATCCAGAGGATCGTCTGCAGGTCGCGCAGTCCGCCCGCGCTCTCCTTGATATTGGGTTCGAGATTCGATTCCTGGTAGCGCGCGTGGCGCTGCTGCTGCTCGAGCTGCTTCGCCTGGAGGAATGCGGCGGGCTCAAGCGCTTCATGAAGGCGGCTCACGAAGCGACGGAACAGCGCGCGGTCTCCGCGCACGAGCCGCGCCTCGAGCAGGCTCGTCTGGACAGTGAGGTCCTGACGCGCGAGGTCCGCGCATTCTTCGATCGTACGGACGCTGTGTCCGACCTCGAGCCCGATGTCCCACAGCGCGCCCAGAAACGCTTCGAGCTTGTGCTTCACCTCACCGTCCGCTGCAGTCGGCAGCAGGAGGAGCAGATCGATGTCCGAAAACGGAAAGAGCTGGCCGCGGCCGTAGCCGCCGACCGCCGCAAGCACCCATTCGCGTGGCATGTCGTGCTTCGCCCACACTTCGCGCAGCTGGCGGTCGACGAGCTCGCTGTGGCGCACGAGCAGCCGGCTTGCCACCGGATGGCGCAGGAACGTGCGCCGCAGCGCCTCGCGCTCGGCGGCGAGGGCGCGCTTCCATTCGGTTGCCTGGGGAGGCAGACGCGAACCGGAGGGGGCGATGACGCCGCTCACGAGGCAGGCGACCCGACGTCAGGCGCGAGCCGAGTCCGGCTTCGGCGGCGCGCCGACGGAGACCGTCAACACTTCATGCCCGGTCGGGGTAACGAGGACGGTATGCTCCCACTGCGCGGAAAGGCTGTGATCCTTGGTGACAATGGTCCAGCCGTCCGCGAGCTGCCGGATGTCCGCCTTTCCGGCATTGATCATGGGCTCGATGGTGAACGTCATGCCCGGCTCGAGGCGCAGTCCGGTGCCGGGCCGCCCGTAGTGAAGGATCTGCGGCTCCTCGTGGAAACGCGCCCCGATGCCATGCCCGCAGAACTCGCGGACCACGCTGTAGCCGTTGGCTTCGGCATGACTCTGGATAGCGTATCCGATGTCGCCCAGAGACGCGCCCGGGCACACCGCTTCAATGCCACGCCACATGCATTCGTAGGTCACTTCGCACAGACGCTTTGCCTGGATCGAGGGCGGTCCGACGTAGAACATCCGGCTCGTGTCGCCGTGATAGCCCTCCTTGATGACGGTGATGTCGATGTTGACGATATCGCCGGCCTTGAGCTTCTTGTCCCCCGGCACCCCGTGACACACGACGTGGTTCACGGACGTGCAGATCGACTTCGGGAACGGCTGGTAGCCGGGCGGCGCGTAATTGAGCGGTGCAGGGGTCGCCTGCTGGTGGTTCACGATGTAGTCATGACAGAGACGGTCCAGCTCGCCGGTGGTCACGCCCGGGCGCACGTGCGGGGCGATGAAGTCGAGCACCTCGGCCGCGAGGCGACCGGCTACCCGCATCTTCTCGATCTCTTCGGGGGATTTGATGTGGACCGCCATGAACGGTATGGAACTTCGCTGCAGCAGAAGATTCCAAGTGCTTGGTTTTTCGGGAAAGCGCGATTGTAGCAGAGCATGCGTCCCGCAGCGGGGCGGGTGCTCTTCGCTGGGAGCAATGCGCATTCCTGTAGTAGAATAACAGGTTAGCTCGCCACATCGGCGAGTGTGGAGCGCCCCGAGGCGCTACCAGAACACACACATCCGCGAGAAGAACCGAGGGTGCCCGGCCAGCGCCGGGTCTCGAGCGGATGGCGGCTCAACCCTTGTACAGGAGTGCACATGCCGGTCACGATGCGTGAAATGCTGGAGGCGGGTGTTCATTTCGGACACCAGACCCGCTACTGGAACCCGAGGATGGCGGAATACATCTTCGGTCACCGCAACAAAATCCATATCATCAATCTCGAGAAGACGCTCGCGATGTACGAGCAGGCGCTCAAGTTCGTGCGTCAGCTCGCATCGAACAAGGGCACCATACTCTTCGTCGGCACCAAGCGCCAGGCGCGCGACATCATCCGCGAGGAAGCCCAGCGCTGCGGCTCGCCCTACGTCGATTATCGCTGGCTCGGCGGCATGCTGACAAATTACAAGACGGTCAAGCAGTCGATCAAGCGGCTGAAGGAGATGGAAGCGATGGTGCAGGATGGCTCGATCGATCGGCTGTCCAAGAAGGAGGCGTTGCACTACCAGCGCGAGATCGCGAAGCTCGAGCGCAGCCTCGGGGGCATCAAGGACATGAACGGCCTGCCCGATGCGATGTTCGTGGTGGATGTGGGCTACCAGAAGGGCGCCGTCTCGGAAGCGAACAAGCTCGGCATCCCGATAATCGGGGTGGTCGATACCAATCACTCTCCCGAAAACATCGATTACGTGATTCCCGGCAACGACGACTCGAGCCGGGCGATCCGCCTCTACGCGCGCGGCGTCGCCGACGCGGTACTCGAGGGCCGCAGCAACAGCCTCAAGGAAATCACCGGCAGCGGCGACGAGTTCGTCGAGGTGGAAGAGGCCGAGGCCTGATCGGGCAATCGAGCCCGAGGGGGGCGCGAGCCCCTCTTTTTTTAACCAGCGGAGCATTCAATGGCGGAAATTACCGCAACCATGGTGAGAGATCTGCGCGAGAAGACCGACGCGCCGATGATGGAATGCAAGCGGGCGCTGGCCGAAGCCGGCGGCGATCCTGCGAAGGCGGAGGAAATCCTCCGCATCAAGCTCGGAAACAAGGCGAGCAAGGCGGCCTCCCGCATCACGGCGGAAGGCGTCGTTGCCGCATACGTGAACGCGAGCCGCAGCGTCGGTGCGCTGGTCGAAGTGAACTGCGAGACGGACTTCGTCGCGAAGAACACCGAATTCGCGACCTTCGCCAGCGCGGTGGCCGAGCTTGTCGCGCAGCACGATCCTGCCGACGTCACCGCGCTGTCCAATCTCAAGCTGGGCGATGCGAGCGTGGACGAGGCGCGCAGGGCGTTGATCGGAAAGATCGGGGAAAACATCTCGGTGCGCCGCTTCTCACGGGTTGCGGCGCGCGGGAAGCTCTATACCTACATCCACGGCGGCGCGAAGATCGGCGTGCTGGTCGATGTGGTGGGCGGCGATGAGGTGCTGGGCAAGGACATCGCGATGCATATCGCAGCGAGCAAGCCGGTTGCGCTCGACAGCGCGGGCGTCCCGGCGCAAGTCGTGCAGAAAGAGCGCGATATCGCGGCTGCCAAAGCGGCGGAATCCGGAAAGCCGGCCAACATCGCGGAGAAAATGGTCGAGGGCGCAGTCCAGAAATTCCTGAAGGAGGTGACGCTGCTCGGCCAGCCCTTCGTCAAGAACGACAAGCAGTCGGTCGGCCAGTTGCTGAAAGCGAGCGGGGCAGCGGTCGCCGCCTTCAGCCTGTTCGTCGTCGGCGAAGGCCTCGAGCGTCGCAGGGACGATTTCGCCGCCGAAGTGATGGCGCAGGTCGCATCGCAGAGGTGATGCCACCGCATTTCATGGACGATCGCTCCTGAGACAATAACGGCAATGCCATGCCCGAGACACCGGCCTACAAGCGCATCCTCCTCAAGCTGAGCGGCGAGGCGCTGATGGGCGACGACAGCTATGGCATCAATCGCACCACCATCGAGCGCATCGTCGACGAAATCGCGGAAGTGGCAAATCTCGGCGTGGAGGTGGCGGTCGTCATCGGCGGCGGCAACATCTTCCGCGGGGTCGCGCCCGGCGCCGCGCACATGGATCGGGCGACGGCCGATTACATGGGCATGCTCGCGACCGTCATGAACGCGCTCGCGCTCCAGGACGCGATGCGCCGCGTGAACCTCGTGAGCCGCGTGCAGTCCGCGCTCAATATCGAGCAGGTCGTGGAGCCTTACATCCGCGGGAAGGCGATGCGCTACCTGGAGGAAGGCAAGATCGTCATCTTCGCGGCGGGCACCGGCAATCCCTTCTTCACCACCGATACGGCCGCTGCGCTGCGGGGCATGGAGATGAACGTCGATCTCGTGCTCAAGGCGACGAAAGTGGACGGCGTCTATACCGACGATCCCAAGACTAATCCGGAGGCGATGCGCTACAAGGAGCTCACCTTCGACGAGGCGATCATCAAGAATCTCAAGGTAATGGACGCGACGGCGCTCACGCTGTGCCGGGACCAGAAACTGCCGGTCAACGTCTTCAGCATTTTCAAGCCGCGGGCGCTCAAACGCGTCGTGGTCGGTGAGGACGAAGGTACAATGGTTCACGCATAGAACGGAGGTGGGTCATGATTGCCGACGTAAAGAAGGCCGCCGAACAGAAGATGAAGAAGACGCTCGAAGCGCTCAAGGCCGACCTCGGGAAGGTGCGCACCGGGCGCGCCCACACGGGGCTGCTCGATCACATCACCGTGGATTACTACGGAACCCCGACGCCGGTTCCGCAGGTCGCCAACGTGACGCTGCTCGATGCGCGCACGATCGGCGTGGCGCCCTGGGACAAGAAGATGATCCCGGCGGTGGAAAAGGCGATCCGCGATTCCGATCTCGGCCTCAACCCGTCCGCGCAGGGCGACACCATCCGCGTTCCGATGCCGCCGCTCACCGAGGAGCGCCGCAGGGAGCTGATCAAGGTGGTGCGCCACGAGGGTGAAAATGCGCGCGTGGCGGTGCGCAACGTGCGGCGCGACGCGATTCACCATCTGAAGGAGCTGCTCAAGCAGAAGAAGGTCGCCGAGGACGAGGAGCGGCGGGCGCAGGACGACATCCAGAAACTCACCGACCGGCACATCGGTGAAATCGACAAGATGCTGCAGGCGAAGGAAGCGGACCTGATGGCGATCTGAGGCTTTGCCGCCGGATCGCCGCCGTACTCGACAGGGAGACGAATGTTCGAAAGCTCGACCGAGCAGATCCCGCCGCCGCGCGAAGTGCCGCGCCACATCGCCATCATCATGGACGGCAACGGGCGCTGGGCCAAGCGCCGGTTCCTGCCGCGCGTCGCGGGGCACAAGCGCGGCGTGGAAACGGTGCGCCGCGCGGTGCGCGCGTGCGCCGAGCGCGGTGTCGGCTACCTCACGCTCTTCGCCTTCAGCAGCGAAAACTGGAGACGCCCTCCGGAGGAGGTATCGTTTCTCATGCGGCTCTTCATGCTGTCGCTCGAGCAGGAGGTGGAGAAGCTGCACGAGAACGGCATCCGCTTCAGGGTGATCGGCGATCTCGGCCGCTTCGAGCCGGAGCTCGTGCGCCTGATCCGCGATGCCGAAGCGCTGACTGCGGCGAACGAACGCCTCACCCTGACGGTTGCCGCCAACTACGGCGGCCGCTGGGACATCATGCAGGCGGTGAAACGGATGCTCGCCGAGCACCCCGAGCTCGCGACCTCGTTCACCGAAAGCGATCTCAAGCCGTACTTCGCGCTCGGACACACGCCCGAGCCCGACCTCTTCATCCGCACCGGCGGCGAGCAGCGGATCAGCAATTTCCTGCTGTGGCAGCTCGCCTACACGGAGCTTTACTTCACCGACATCCTGTGGCCGGACTTCGACGCCGCCGCGCTCGATGCGGCCATCGCCTCGTACCAGCAGCGCGAGCGGCGCTTCGGGCGCACCAGCGAGCAGCTTCCCGAAGTCGAGAGTCTGGGGGTGCCGCGGCAACTGGCCGGGTAGCCCGCTCGCCGCTGCACCGGCGAACGCATCGATCGAGACCGGCCAATGCCTGTTGCGCGTCTCGCTACCGCCAGTGCGCTTCTCGCGCTTTTCTGCGCGGGCCTGCTGCTCCTTCCCAACCTCTACTGGGGCGCGCTGCTGCTCGCGGGACTTGCCATCGCAGCCTGGGAGTGGGCCGTGCTCGCGCGCTATCGCGGGGCGCTGCGGTGGCTTTTCGTGGCGCTGGTCGTGGCGTCGGCGACGGTGTTGCTCCTGCATCCCGGCGCCGCAGCGCTGCAGGGGCCGCTCTACGGGCTTTCGGCCGCGTTCTGGGCGCTGATTGCATGGCCCTGGCTCGCCCGGAAATGGCGACCGGAGGGCGCGCTCGCCCTCGGCGCGGCCGGTTGGGTCGTGCTGGTGCCAACATGGCTTGCGCTTACCGCACTGCAGGCGAGGCCGGGCGAATTGCTCGCGCTGCTCGCCGTCGTCTGGATCGCGGATACCGCGGCGTACTTCGTCGGCCGTCGCGTCGGGCGTCATCGTCTCGCGCCGCAGATCAGTCCGGGCAAGACGTGGGAGGGATTGATGGGCGCGGCGCTCGCGGTCGCAGTGTATTATTGCCTGCTGTGGGTGGCTTTCGGCGCAGGACGCACAGCCGCCGAAGTGATCGGCGGATTGGTGGCATTCGGCGCGGTGACCGCACTGAGCGTCGAAGGCGATCTTTTCGAGTCGTGGATGAAGCGGCAGGCAGGCGTGAAGGACAGCGGCACATTGCTGCCGGGGCATGGCGGGGTGCTCGACCGCATCGACAGTCTGACGGCGGGCATGCCCTTCGCCGCGCTGTGGCTCCAATACTTCGGACCGTCCGGAATACTTTGAAGCATGAGTGAACTGAGGCACCTCGCCATACTCGGCTCGACCGGCAGCATCGGCATGAGCACGCTCGACGTTGCCGCCCGCCACCCCGACCTGTTCCGGGTGGCCGCGCTCACGGCCCGCAACCAGACCGAGCGTCTGTTCGAGCAATGCGTTCGGTTCAGGCCCGCCGTGGCGGGGATGCTCGACCCGCTGGCGGCCAGCGAGCTCGAACGCCGGCTGCGCGGGGCGGGTGTGGAGTGCGTGGTCGTCGGTGGCAGCGAAGGGCTCGAGTATGCCGCGAGCCTCGCGCAGGTTGACACCGTGGTGGCGGCGATCGTGGGGATCGCGGGGCTGCGGCCCACGCTGGCCGCGGCGCGCGCCGGAAAGAAGATTCTGCTGGCGAACAAGGAATCGATGGTCACGGCGGGCCCGGTGCTGACCGCTGCAGTCGCCGCAGGCGGCGCCAGGCTGCTGCCGATCGACAGCGAGCACAACGCGATTTTCCAGGCGCTTCCCGGCGGCTACAGCGGCAAACCCGATGCGGCGGGAGTCCGGCGGCTGCTGCTCACCGCCTCCGGCGGTCCGTTCCGCACGCTGCCGCTCCACCGGCTGGAAGACGTGACTCCGAATGAGGCGTGCGCGCATCCCAACTGGGTCATGGGACGGAAAATTTCGGTCGATTCCGCCACCATGATGAACAAGGGGCTCGAAGTCATCGAGGCGCACTGGCTGTTCCAGGTCGAAGCTTCGCGCATCGAGGTGCTGATCCACCCCGAAAGCGTGATTCATTCGCTGGTGGAGTACATCGATGGCTCGGTGATCGCCCAGCTCGGCAATCCCGACATGCGAACTCCGATCGCCTTCGCCCTCGGTTATCCCGAGCGGATTGCGGCCGGTGTCGATTTCCTCGAACTGGCGCGGATCGGTGCGCTCCATTTCGAGACGCCCGATCTCGGGCGCTTTCCGTGCCTCAAGCTCGCCTACGCGGCACTGCGCGCGGGAGGTACCGCGCCAGCCATACTGAACGCCGCGAACGAGATCGCGGTGGAGCGGTTCCTCGCGGGGCGGCTGCGATTCACCCACATCCCGCGACTGATCGAGGCCGTCCTCGAGCGGCTGCCGACGCGACCGATTCGCGCGCTGCAAGACGTGCTCGAAGCGGACTCCGAGTCGCGCGCGTACGCCGCCGAGTGGCTCGGGGAGCGCGCCGTATGCGCCGGCGCCCACGCCGCGGTCATGCAACAGTAGTCGCGAAACGCACGATGAACTTCATCATCACGCTTGCCGCCTTCGTCGTTGCGCTGGGGCTGCTCATCGTCGTTCACGAGTTCGGGCACTATCTCGCCGCGCGGCTTTGCAATGTCAAGGTGCTGCGTTTCTCGGTCGGATTCGGTGCGCCGGTCTGGCGCCGGAGTTTCGGACGTGACCGGACGGAGTGGGTCATCGCAGCCTTTCCGTTGGGGGGCTACGTGAAAATGGTCGACGAGCGCGAGGGGCGCGTGGCGCCGGAGGACCTGCCGCGCGCGTTCAACCGTCAGTCGGTGTACCGCCGCTTCGCGATCGTGGTCGCCGGGCCGGTGGCCAATTTCCTGCTTGCCATCTTCTTCTACTGGGTGCTCTTCGTGCACGGCGTGCCGGGGCTGAGGCCGGTGCTGGGCCCGGTCGCGCAGCCATCTCCCGCGGCCATGGCCGGCTTCAGGAGCGGGGAGACGATCGTGAAAATCGGTGATGAGCCGGTCGCCACCTGGCAGGACGCGCGCTGGGTGCTGCTGCAGCACGCGGTTAAGAAGGCGCGCGTGCGCATCGAGGTGCGGAATGAAAAGGGCGAGATCGCCTGGCGCGTGCTCGACCTCTCGGCCATGAGTGCCGAGCAGCTCGACACGGATTTCATGCGCGCGGCGGGCTTCAGCTATTTCCGGCCGATCGTGAAGCCGGTGATCGGAGAAGTGGTGAGCGGAGGCGCGGCCGAGCGTGCGGGCCTCAAAGCGGGCGACGAAATCGTGGCGGTGAACGGAAGCGAGGTCACGCGCTGGGACGAGCTGGTCGAGCTCGTGCGCAAGAGTGCGGGCAAGACCTTGAGCGTCGAGGTGGAGCGCGGCGGCAGGCTGCTGCCGCCAATTGCGGTGACGCCGGCCGCCGTGCAGGAAGGCGGGCGCGAGGTCGGCAAGATCGGCGCGGCGCCGCGCATCGATCGCGGCATGATGGAGAGCCTTGCGGTGACGATGCGCTACGGGCCCTTCGAGGGCCTGGCGCGGGCGCTCTACAAGACGTGGGATACCTCGCTCTTCACACTGAAGATGCTGGGCAAGATGATCGTCGGGGAAGTGTCGCTCAAGAACCTGAGCGGGCCGATCACGATCGCCGACTATGCCGGCCAGACCGCGCAGACGGGATGGGTCGCCTACCTGCTTTTTCTCGCGCTGATCAGCATCAGCCTCGGCGTGCTCAACCTGCTGCCGATCCCGTTATTGGATGGCGGTCATTTGATGTATTATATCGTCGAGATAATAAAAGGCAGTCCGGTGTCGGAGCGGGCCATGGAAATCGGACAGCACGTCGGCGTGGCGTTGTTGTTCACCCTGATGGCCTTTGCACTCTATAACGACATAAACCGACTCATCAGCGGCTAATTGATGGCGTTTCTCCGACTCGTCGCATTGCTGTTCGCGCTCGCTGCGATTCCCGCAAAGGCGATCGAGCCCTTCGTCATCAAGGATATCCGGGTCGAAGGCATACAGCGTACCGAGGCCGGCACCGTCTTCAGCTACCTTCCCGTCAAGGTCGGAGACACGATGACCGACGAGAAGGCGTCGCAGGCGATACGCGCGCTGTTCGCCACCGGCTTCTTCCGCGACGTCACTCTGGAAGTCGACAACGGTGTTCTCATCGTCGTGGTGCAGGAGCGGCCTTCCGTTGCCCAGATCGACTTCGCCGGCATGCGCGAATTCAACAAGGATCAGGTGCTGAAGGGCCTGCGCCAGGTGGGCTTGGCGGAGGGGCGCATTTTCGACCGCGGGTTGCTCGAGCGCGCGGAGCAGGAGCTGAAGCGCCAGTACCTGAGCCGCGGCATGTATGCGGTCAATATCAATACCACCGTCACGCCGCTCGAGCGCAACCGCGTCGCCATCAACTTCAACGTGGAAGAGGGCGACATCGCGAAGATCCGCCAGATCAGCGTGATCGGCGCGAACGTGTTCCGCGAGAAAGACCTCGTCGACCTCTTCGTGCTGCGCACGCCGGGATGGCTCACCTGGTTCAGCAAGCAGGACCAATATTCCCGCCAGAAGCTCGCCGCGGACCTGGAGACGCTGCGATCGTACTACCTCGATCGCGGCTACCTCGAGTTCAGCATCGACTCGACGCAAGTCTCGATCACGCCCGACAAGAAAGACATCTACATCACGATCAGCATCACCGAAGGGCCGAAATACACCGTCTCGGACGTCAAAGTCGCAGGCGAGAAGCTGCTGCCGGAAGAAGAGGTAAGGAAGCTCATCAAGGTGAAGCCGGGAGACACCTTCTCGCGCGCCGCCCTCACCGAATCCACCAAGGCGGTCAGCGATCGCCTCGGCAACGAGGGCTACGCGTTCGCCAACGTCAATGCGATCCCCGAGCGCAGCAAGGAAAAGAACGAGGTCGCGTTCACGTTCTTCATCGATCCGGGCCGCCGTGTTTACGTCCGGCGCATCAACATCGCGGGCAACAACCGCACGCGCGACGAAGTAATACGCCGCGAGATGCGGCAGTTCGAGGGCGGCTGGTACGCGGCGGAAAAGATCGCGACTTCGCGCCGTCGCATCGACAAGCTCGGCTATTTCACCGAGGTGAACATCGAGACTCCGTCGGTGCCGGGCACGACCGATCAGGTCGATGTCAACGTGACGGTGACCGAGAAGCCGACCGGGCTCATTCTGCTCGGCGCCGGCTTCGGCAGCGGCGAGGGCGTGATCCTGTCGGGCTCGGTCTCGCAGCAGAACATCTTCGGCTCGGGCAAGCACGTCACCGCGCAGATCGGCACGAGCAAAATCAACACCACCTATGCGCTTTCGTACACCGACCCGTATTTCACGGTGGACGGCGTGAGCCAGGGCTTCGACGTGTATCTGCGCGAGGTGGATGCGATCAACAGCGGACTCGGCACCTATCAGACCAAGTCGGTCGGCGCGACCGTACGCCTCGGCGTGCCGATTACCGAAATCGATACGATCAATTACGGGCTGGGTATCGAGCAGACCAAGATCACGACCTATCCCGAGAGCCCGCTGTTCTACAAGGACTACGTCGCCACCTTCGGCGACCAGAACTCGACCTTGCTCGGCACCATCGGCTGGACGCGGGACGGTCGCGACAGCCTGATCTATCCCACGTCGGGGACGCTGCAGAAGGCCACCGGCGAGGTGGGGCTCCCGGGCGGCACGCTGCGCTACTACAAGGCGGCGTACCAGTATCAGCGCTATTTCCCCCTGACGACGACTTATACGCTCATGCTGAACGGGGAGATGGGATTCGGCGAAGGCTATGGTGGCAAGCCGCTGCCGTTTTTCCGCAATTTCTTCGCGGGAGGCGTCAACTCGGTGCGCGGCTTCAGGACGTTCACCATCGGGCCGAAAGACAGCAACGGCGACCCGCGCGGGGGCAGCCGTAGGCTCGTCGGAAACGCTGAGTTATTATTTCCATTCCCGGGACTGGAGAAGGACCGGTCCGTCAGGATGAGCGCGTTCGTGGACGCCGGCATGGTGGACGACACCTACGATTTCGGCTCCTTCCGCTATTCGACGGGGCTGGGCGTGCTGTGGGTCTCGCCGCTCGGCCCGCTGAAGGTGAGCGTGGCGATTCCGCTCTCGTCCGAAGCGGGCGACCGCAAGCAGCCGTTCCAGTTCACCATCGGCGGTGTGTTCTAACGACGCCGGCGTGCCGCACTGCAAGGAGGTTACATTGAGGTACTGTCATTCGATGCTTGTGGCTCTGGCGCTCGCGATGTGTGCCGCCGTCGCGGGCGCTGCCGACCTCAAGATCGGGTTCATCGACGCCGAGCGCATCAACCGCGAGTCGGCGCCGGCGGAGCGCGCGAGCAAGCAGCTCGAGAAGGAATTCGCGCCGCGCGCGCAGGAGCTGCAGCGGCGCGAGGCGCAGATCAAGGCGCTGCAGGGGCAGCTCGAGAAAGAAGCGATGACCATGAGCGAGAGCGACCGCCGCGCGAAGGAGCAGGAGCTCGCGCGCATGAGCCTCGACTTCCAGCGCATGCAGCGCGAGTATCGGGAGGACCTCAATCTCCGCCGCAATCAGGAGCTCGCGGCGCTGTTCGAGCGCGCCAATCGCGTGATCAAGCAGATCGCGGAGTCGGAGAAGTTCGACCTGATCCTGCAGGAGGCGGTCTATCGCAATCCGCGGATCGACATTACGGACAAGGTCCTGAAAGCGCTCGCCGAAGGCAGGTGAGGCGCGGCCGGCGGGCTCGCGCCGCGCGTTTCGCGCACGAGGCGTCCGGCGCACGCACGGCCGCTTGGACACTCATATGAAAGGCAGCGGGCGAATATCCTACACGCTACGGGAGCTGGCCGAGCGTTTCGGCGGCGAGGTCGTCGGCGACCCCGCCACCCGCGTCCATCAGGTCGCCACGCTCGAGCATGCCGGCGCCGGCACGCTCGCGTTCCTTGCCAATGCGCGCTACCTGCCGCAGCTCGCCCACACCGGAGCATCGGCGGTGCTGCTCGCGCCGTCGATGCGCGATGCGACGGCGCTGCCGCGGATCGTGTGCGAAGATCCTTACGTCCATTTCGCGCGCGTCTCCACACTGTTCAATCCGCCGCGTGCAGCCGTTCCGGGCGTGCACCCGAGCGCCTTCGTCGATACCACTGCCCGCGTGGCGCCAGACGCCGAGATCGGGCCGCACGCGGTCGTGGGCAAAGAGGCGAGCGTCGGATCGGGCTCGGTGGTGGGGGCCGGATGCACGCTCGGAGAGCGGGTCCGTATCGGAGCCCATACGCGGTTGCACGCGCGCGTCACGGTCTATGACGACTGTGTGCTGGGGAATCGCGTGGTGGTGCATTCGGGCGTCGTGATCGGGGCGGACGGCTTCGGCCTTGCCATGGCCGAAGGCCGCTGGATCAAGATCCCGCAGATCGGTCGCGTCGTGATCGGCGATGACGTCGAGATCGGCGCCAACACCACCATCGACCGCGGTGCGATCGACGACACCGTAATCGAAGAGGGCGTGAAGCTCGACAACCAGATCCAGATCGCCCACAACGTCCGCATCGGTGCGCACACGGCGATCGCCGCCTGCGTCGGGATTGCGGGCAGCACCCGAATCGGCCGCCACTGCCGGATCGGCGGCGCCGCCGGGCTCGCCGGCCACATCACGATCGCGGACGGCGTGGAGATTTCGGGCTACACCGCGGTCACGAAGTCGATCGACAAGCCCGGCGTCTACAGCGGGCTCTATCCTTTCGAAGCCAACCGCGAGTGGCGCAGGAACGCCGTGCACCTGCGGCACCTCGCCGACCTCGCCGAGCGCCTGCGGTCGCTGGAGAAGCGCTTCGAAGCCCTGGGAAGGAGCAAGGCGTGAACGGCATGGACATTCACCAGATACTCGAATTTCTCCCGCACCGCTACCCGTTTCTGCTGGTGGACCGGGTGCTCGAGTGCGAGCCGGGAAAGCGCCTGACCGCGATCAAGAACGTCACGATCAACGAGCCGTTCTTCGGGGGGCATTTCCCGCATCATCCGGTCATGCCCGGCGTGCTGATCCTGGAGGCACTGGCGCAGGCGGCGGCGATCCTCTCGTTCAGAACGATCGACATGCGCGGCGACGACCGGTCGGTCTATTACTTCGTCGGGATCGACAAGGCGCGCTTCAAGAAACCGGTCACCGCAGGCGATACGCTCAAGCTCGACGTCACGCTGCAGCGCTACGTGAGAGGCATCTGGAAGTTCTGGACCGAGGCGCGGGTGGAGGGCAAGATCGTCACGGAAGCGGAACTCATGTGCACGGTGCGCTCGCTCGCGGATAACCCCGGTTCGGGCGAGCCGTGAAAGTACACCCGACCGCCATCGTCGATCCCGGTGCGCGCCTTGCGGCCGATGTGGAGATCGGCCCCTACGCCGTGATCGGCGGCGAAGTCGAAATCGGCGAAGGCTGCCGCATCGGTGCCCACGCCGTCATCACGGGACACACCCGGCTCGGGCGCAACAACCGCATCTACGCCTTCACATCGCTCGGGGAGGCGCCGCAGGACAAGAAGTACGGCGGGGAGCCCACCCGCCTCGAGATCGGCGACCACAACACCGTGCGCGAATTCTGCACGCTCAATCGCGGCACCGCGCAGGACGTGGGCGTCACGCGGATCGGCGACCACAACTGGATCATGGCGTACTGCCACGTGGCGCACGACTGCCAGGTAGGCAGCCACACGGTGTTCGCCAACAACGCGCAGCTCGCGGGCCACGTGCATGTCGGCGACTACGCGATTCTGGGCGGCTTCACCTCCGTCCACCAGTTCTGCAGCATCGGAGCCCACACGATCACGGGCTTGGGCACGGTCGTACTCCAGGACATACCACCCTATGTGCGGGCTGCGGGAAATTCGGCGCGCCCGTACGGCATCAATACCGAGGGATTGAAGCGGCGCGGCTACTCGCCGCAGACGATTGCGGCGCTCAAGCACGCCTACCGGACGCTCTATCGCTCGGGACTCGGGCTCGCCGACGCGACGCGCGAGCTCGAGCGCCAGTGCACGCAGTGTCCGGAGCTGAGACCCCTCATCGATTTTCTCGCGGATTCCCGGCGCGGCATCATCCGCTAGCGTGGGCGGCATGTCGGCGGTCGTGGGCATCGTGGCAGGGGAAGCGTCGGGCGATCTGCTCGGAGCGCATCTCATCCAGTCCCTCAAGCCCCATCTGCCGGACGTGCGCTTCGTCGGCATCGGCGGCCCGCGCATGCGCGCGAGCGGCATGGAAGCGCTCTTTCCGATGGAGAAGCTCGCGGTGCGCGGATACGTCGAGGTGCTGCGTCACTTTCGCGAAATCCTGAGCATTCGCCGCCGGCTCGCCGCGCACTTCCTGCGCGAACCCCCGGCCTGCTTCATCGGCATCGACGCCCCCGACTTCAATCTGGAGCTCGAGCGCCGGCTCAAGGCGGCCGGCATACCGACCGTGCAATACGTGAGTCCCCAGATCTGGGCGTGGCGCAGCGAGCGGCTGCGGAAGATCGGGCGCGCCGTGGACAAGATGCTGACGGTATTCCCGTTCGAGGCGCCGCTCTACGAGGCGGCGAACATCCCGGTCGCCTACGTCGGACACCCCCTCGCCGAGATGCTGGGCGATTTTGCGGGCCGCGAGGCGGCGCGCACCGAGCTGCGCCTGCCGTCCGCGGCCCGGATCGTCGCGCTGCTGCCGGGAAGCCGCGTCACGGAGCTCGAGCAGCATGCGGATCTGTTTGTCGAGACCGCGATGGAGATCGCGACCGCGGATCCCGAGGCGCTGTTTCTCGCCCCGCTCGTGAGCAGTGAGACAAAAGCGCTCTTCGAAGCCGCGCTCTATCGCCGCGGCTCGCCGCCGCTCAATCTCACGCTGCTGTTCGGCCACGCGCACGACGCGATGGCAGCGGCGGACGTGGTGCTGGTCTCCTCCGGAACGGCGACGCTCGAGGCGGCATTGCTCAGGCGGCCCATGGTGATCACCTACCGCATGCCGCGGCTCTCGTGGTGGATCATGAAACGGCGCTTCCACCAACGTTACGTCGGGCTGCCCAACATCCTGTGCGGAGAATTCGTGGTGCCCGAGCTGCTGCAGGACGATGCGACGCCGCAGAATCTCGCGCAGGCGGTGCTCAACCTGATGGCGGACGTGGCGGTGCGAACGCGCATCGACGCGCGCTTCACCCGACTCCTCGGCGAACTGAGACAGAACACCGCGCAGCGGGTGGCCCAGGCGCTGCTGCCGATGCTCCGGGGCGGCACCGCATGAGAGTCGCCGGCGGGACGTGCGGCGTCGATGAAGCGGGGAGGGGGCCGCTTGCCGGGCCGGTCTACGCGGCAGCGGTCATTCTTCCGCGCAATGTGCGGATCGAGGGCCTGGCCGATTCCAAGACCCTCTCGGCAGCCAGGCGCGAAGCGCTCGCGGTCGAGATCAGGAGCCGCGCGCGCGCATGGGCGGTGGCGAGCGCGAGCGTGGCGGAAATAGACGCGCTCAACATCCTGCGCGCGAGCCTGCTCGCGATGCGCCGTGCGGTGGAGAGCCTCGGCGTCGTGCCGCGGTGCGCGGTGGTGGACGGCCTGCACTGCCCGGATCTCCCCTGTCCCGTGCGCGCGGTGGTGAACGGAGACGCCACCGTCGCGGCGATCAGCGCCGCATCGATACTCGCCAAAGTCGCGCGCGATGCCTGCATGCTGGAACTCCACCAGCGCTATCCGCAATACGGCTTCGACGCGCACAAGGGCTACGCCACCGAGTTTCATCTTGCGGCGCTCAAGACTTACGGCGCGTGCGAAGTGCATCGCCGCAGCTTCATGCCGGTCGTTCTCGCGGTGCAGAGCGGCAACCTCTTCCCGGACGACGCCTGGTGACCACCGCAACGGAGAGCACCTGATGAGAATCGCATTGATGCTGCACCTTCTCGGATCGACGGTGTGGATCGGCGGCATGTTCTTCGCCTACTTCGCCTTGCGGCCGTCCGCCGCGCAGCTGCTGCAGCCGCCGCAGCGCCTGCCGCTGTGGTGCGCGACACTCGGGCACTTCTTCGGCTGGGTGTGGGTGTCGGTCGCGCTGGTCCTCGCGAGCGGTTTCTACATGTTCTCGGTGATCGCCGATGCGGGCCGGGTGCCGGCGTACATCCACGCCATGCTCTATATCGGTGTCGTGATGACGCTCATTTTCGGGTATGTGTTCTTTTCGCCTTACGCCGCGCTCAAGCGCGCCGTTGCGGTGGAAAACTGGCGTGAGAGCGGCGCAGCGCTCAATCAGATCCGGATCGCCGTGGCGGTCAATCTCGCGCTGGGCCTCCTCAATATCGCGGTGCCAACCGCAGGCGCGCTGGTGCGCTGAGCTTACGCGAACTCTTCGATGAGGCCCATCAAGCTGCGGGCCTCGCGCCGGGGGGCGACCAGCGCCCGCCGCGCCGCGCACTGCTTTTCGAGAAGACTGTAGAAAGTGCTGTCCGACTCGGCGCGCCACAGGAGGCGCGCCAGCGCTCTTTCATTCTCCGGCGCGAAATAGCCGCGGTAGTCCGCACCGAGCATGCCGATGTTTCCGGGGATGCGCGACGCGATGACCGGCACGCCGACCGCGAGCGCTTCCGAAATCACGTTGGCGCCGCCTTCCATCCGCGAGCTCAGGACCATGAGATGGCTGCGCGCGAGCCGCCGCAGAGCGGTGCCATGGGGCCGCTCCCCCAGCCAGCGATAGCGCGACTCGCGTGCCATCCATGCGCGCGCCTCGCTCGCCATCTTCTCGCTCATCGCGGCACCGAGGTGTACGATGCGTATCCTGCTGCGCGCGGGAAGATGCCGAAGCGCGAGGACGGCGCGGAAAGGATCCTTCTCGGCGCGCAGATGCCCGCTCACCACCACTTCGAAGCGCGTGTCCGGGGGCTGTAGGCGAGCGATGCGCGGCGCCGACTGGTAGATGACGCGCGTCCTGGGGCGGAGCCGCGCGGGCAGCTCCTTCGGTCCCTGATCCTGCAGCACGACGAGGCGGTCCGCGATATCGAGCGATGCCTGCGCGGAAGCGTCGCTACGGATGTCGCGGTAGAGATCGGTGCCGGTCAGCACGACGACCAGCGGACGATCGGGATGCTCGAGCCTGAAGCGCCGCGCGGAATCGTGGCTGCGACGCGCGTGCAGTGCAATCATGATATCGGCGGGCGCGCCGCTCCACGACTGCTCAAGCGCCACGCGATGGCCGCGCGCGCGCAGCATGGCCGCCCAGCGTGCGGCAGTGTGGCGGTTGCCATGGCGGCTGCGGGCGGGCGCGGGCGTGATGAGCGCGATTTTCACGGGGGGTGATCCAAGCTAAACTGCGGCGAACTATAGCAGAGCCCACCCGCGAATGACTGCACCGGTCGTCGATGCCGATGTGCTGCGAACGATGCTCGAGACCGCGCGCAGGCGCACGCTCGTTCTTGCATCGGATCTCGACGGCGAGCGGCTCATCGGCCCGAAGCTGCGAATCGTGAATCCGCCGCTGTGGGAATTGGGGCACGTAGGATGGTTTCAGGAGCGCTGGTGCCTGCGCCATACCCCGGGTGGCGGCCTCGGCCGCTCGCTCCTCGCGAACGCCGACGCGCTCTACGATTCCGCAGCCGTCGCGCACGATACCCGCTGGTCGCTGCCGCTGCCGGATTTCGATTCGACGCTCGGGTACCTGGAGCGCGTGATGGAGCGCGTGATGGACAGGATCGCGCGTGAAGGCGCGAGCGAGCCTCTCGCCTACTTCGTGCAACTCGCGGCGTTCCACGAAGAGATGCACTGCGAGGCCTTCACCTATACGCGCCAGACGCTCGGCTATCCCGCGCCGCGCGACTTGCACGATGCGCCCGCGAGCGCGGGCGGGCCGTGGCCGGGCGATGTCGAAATACCCGGCGGCATCCTCATGCTGGGGGCGCAAGCCACTGACGACGGTTTCGTATTCGACAACGAGAAGTGGGCCCATCCGGTCGAAGTCGCGCCGTTTCGCATGGCGCGCGCGGCGGTGACGAACGCCGAGTTCGCCGCCTTCGTTGAAGACGACGGCTACCGGCGGCGGGATCTGTGGAGCGAAGCAGGCTGGGAATGGCGCCAGAGATGCGAAGCGCATGCGCCCGTGTACTGGCGGAAGGCGGGCACGGCGTGGCTTTGCCGGCGTTACGACCGCTGGGAGAAACTGGCTCCGCATGCCGCGATCCTTCATGTGAATTGGTACGAGGCTGACGCCTACTGCCGCTGGGCCGGACGACGATTGCCCACCGAAGCGGAGTGGGAGCGGGCCGCCGCCGCGACACCCCACGCATCAGACAAGCGGCGCTACCCCTGGGGCGATGCGCCGACGCCGAATCCCGACATGGCAAATCTCTACGGCGCGGCAGGGGGCCCCATTGACGTGGCGGCCTATCCGCAGGGCGACAGCGCGTGGGGTTGCCGCCAGATGTTCGGCAATGTCTGGGAGTGGACCGTCGACTGGTTCGGCCCCTATCCGGGCTTCGTGATGGACCCCTACAAGGAATATTCCGCGCCGTGGTTCGGCGACCACAAGGTGCTGCGTGGCGGCTGCTTCGCGACGCGTGGCACGCTGCTGCGCAACACCTGGCGCAATTTCTACACGCCGGACCGCCGCGATGTCTACGCCGGCTTCCGGACGTGCGCGATCGACGGCGGGCGGTCGTGAAATTCGTCCGCTCGCGCGCCAATCCGCTCTACCGCACTTTCCTCAGGCTCAAGGACTCTCTGCGCGAACGGCGGCGCTCGAACAGCACGCTGCTCGACGGCGCGCAGCTCATCGCAACGCATCTGGGGCACCGCGGCCGCATACTCGCGCTCGCGGTGAGCGAAGACGCGTTAGGGTCGGCGCAAGTGGAGGGGCTGGTCACCGGCATCGGCGGCGTCGAGCCGGTGGTCTTTCCGGCAGCGCTCTTTCGCGACATTTCGTCCGTCACGACACCTTCCGGCGTCGTGGCCGTTGTGCCGATTCCGCAGGCGCCCCGGCTATCGCCCGAAGTGGAATGCGCCGTGTTGCTCGAAGGCATACAGGACCCGGGGAATCTGGGCGCGATCCTGCGGACGGCCGCGGCGGCCGGGGTGCGCCATGCGCTGTTGTCGGCGGGCTGCGCGGACGCGTGGTCGCCGCGTGTGCTGCGCGCAGCAATGGGGGCCCATGCGCTGCTCACCATTGCGGAGCGCACCGATCTCGTGTCCTACGCGCGCGCCTACGCGGGGCAGGTGGTCGCCTGTGATGCCGCTTCCGCAAAATCGATCTACGAGATCGATCTCACCGTGCCGGCTGTGTTCGCTTTCGGCAACGAAGGCGCAGGCCTTTCGCCGGCGCTCAAGGCGGAAGCCGATATCGCGGCCGCGATCCCGATGTCACGCGGCGTCGAGTCGCTCAACGTCGGCGCGGCGGTCGCGGTGTGCCTGTTCGAGCGCGCGCGGCAGATTCGTGCACGCGCACTTCGATAATCGCGCCCGTCAGTAGATTCGGCGCACGAGTTTCGCCTCGTGCAGGATGGTGGTGGCGAGCTCCTCCACCGACTTCGTCGTTACATCGAGCACCGGCAGGCCTTCGCGCTGCATGAGCGCCTCGGCCTCGCGCACCTCGAACTCGCAGTTGGCGAGGCTCGCATACTTGCTGCCCGGACGACGCTCGTTGCGGATCTTCTGCAGGCGCTCGGGCCGGATGGTGAGCCCGTAGAGTCGTGACTTGAGCGGGCGCAGGTGATCGGGCAGGCGTTTCGTCGCGAAGTCTTCGGGCACCAGCGGATAATTCGCGGCGCGCACGCCGAACTGCATGGCGAGATAGAGGCAGGTGGGCGTCTTGCCGCAACGGGACACGCCGATCAGGATCACGTCGGCCTGCACGAGGTCCTGCGTGGCGATGCCGTCGTCGTGGGAGAGCGTGTAGTTCACCGACTCGATGCGCTGGTGATAGTTCACGAAGTCGTTCACGCTGTGACTGCGGCCGATGGCGTGCGAGGCGGGCACGCCAAGCTCTTTTTCGAGCGGCGAGATGAAGATGTCGAAGCAGTCGAGAAAGAGCGCCTTCGCCGAGCGTACCATTTCGGCGATGTCGGTATTGACGAGCGTGCTGATGACGATCGGGCGGGCATCATCCTTCTCGGCGCACGCGTTGATGCGCTTCACCACTTCGCGCGCCTTGTCCACGGAATCCACGAACGGCAGCGTGACCTCCTCGAAGGCGACGCTTTCGAACTGGGTGAGCAGGCTGTGGCCGAGCATTTCTGCGGTGATGCCGGTGCGGTCCGAGATGAAGAAGGCGGTGCGTTTCAGTGCCATGGGCGTGTCGCGGCTGCGGGTGCGTAAAAATAACGTGTTTTCCCGCGCGGCACAAACGCCATTGCGGCGGGAGCGGTCGGGTCGCGCCTTGCAATCAACCTGACTCTTCGGGCGGCTTGATGCCCCGGAACATCGCGAGCAGCGTGAGATCGTAGACGATTTTCAGCGCACCGCACACGATGAGCGGCCAGCCGAAGACCGTAATCGAGAGCAGGTAGCCGGCAAGGGCCGGGCTCACGGCGGCGGCCAGGCTGCGCGGCACCGCGGTCACGCTCGCCGCTGCCGGCCGTTCGGCGGGCGAGACCACCGCCATGACGTAAGAGGTGCGCGCCGGGACATCCATCTGGGAGAGCGCGCTCCTCAGGAAGAGGAAGGTGAGGGCGAGCGGGAGCGTCGGCATGAACGGCACGAGAATCAGGAACACGCTGGAGGGCAGGTGTGTGAAGACCATGGTATTGATGAGCCCGAAGCGTGCGGCGATGCGTGCCGAGGCGAGCTGGGACAGCGCGCTCAGCAGACCGACCCAGAAAAAAATGCTTGCCGCCGCGGCGACGGAGAGCTGGAAGCGCTCGAAGAGCCACAGTGCGAGCAGCGACTGCACCGCGAAGCCACCCGCGAAGGCGTCGAGACTGAAAAGTGCGGCGAGCCTGAACACCATGCGTCGCGACGGGCCGAGCGGGGTCGTGCGCGATTCCGGCCCGATCCCGGAGGAGGGCGCGAGCGCGCGATAGAGGAAGAAGCTCGCAAGACCCAGTGCGGCGTAGAGCGCAAACATCGCCTGCAACGCGCGCTTCGGCTCGAGCCCGAGCCACTGTTCGAGCAGGTCGGGAATGCCGGCAGCCTGTGCCCCGACGGCCCCGACCAGTGCGCCTACCAGGCTGTAGCGCGCGAAGAGTGCGGTGCGCGATTTCGCGCCGACGGTGCTCGACAGGAGCGCCTGCTCGAGGGGCAGGAAGACGCTCACGTCGCCGCTCGAAGGATTGAGCGTGCCGATGAAGGCGACGACGAGCAACGGCCAGAAGTCGGTCACGAGCGCGAACGCGACACCCGTGGCAGCCATCAGAAGAGAGGCGCCTCTGAGCAGCGTGCGTTCGCGGTAGCGGTGCGCGATGAACCCGGCCGTGAGCGTCATCGCGCCGGAGCCGAGCAGGGTCGCGGTGACGAGCACGCCGACCTCGAGCGCGCTGTAGCCGAGGAGCGTGAGATAGAAGGGCAGCAGCAGGCTCATGTAGCCGTCGCCGAAAGCGCGCAGGCCGCGCGCCCACAGTATGAAGGCGGCATGCGGATGGGTACCCGGCGGCAGCAGCTGGAAACGCGCGTGAATCGGCATGGTGGCGCGAGCTTACCGGAAACCGCGGCATCGCCTTGGAGAATTCGCATCACCACCCCGTCGCCTTCGGCGCCACCCCTCCTCATCGGAGGAGGGGAGAGGGGGGTGGGGTATACTGCGCGTCTTCCGCGTTTCAGGAGAAAAACATGATAGAGGTATACAGTTGGCCCACGCCCAACGGCCACAAGGTGCACATCATGCTGGAAGAGACCGGACTGCCGTATCGCGTGCACGGCATCAACATCCGGCAGGGCGATCAGTTCAAGCCTGAATTCCTCAAGATCAGCCCGAACAACCGCATTCCCGCGATCGTGGATCCCGAGGGGCCGAACGGAAAGCGGCTCTCGCTCTTCGAATCGGGGGCGATCCTGCTGTATCTCGCGTCGAAGACGGCGAAGTTTCTTCCGGCCGACATGCACGCGCGCTGGACATGCGTGCAGTGGCTGATGTGGCAGATGGGCGGCGTGGGTCCCATGTTCGGGCAGGCGAACCACTTCCGCCGCTACGCTAAAGAGAAGATTCCCTACGCGATCGAGCGCTATACCAACGAAGCGAATCGTCTCACGAGAGTGCTCGACAAGCGCCTCGGTGAAGCGGAGTACCTCGCGGGCGACGAGTACTCGATCGCGGACATCGCGGTGTTTCCGTGGATGCGCGGATCGGAGAACCGCGGCGTCAACATCGCGGAATATCCGAACGTCGAGCGCTGGTTCAATGCCATCAACGCGCGCCCTGCGGTGCAGCGTGGCGTGCAGGTGCTCGCATCGGGGCACGAAACCCAGCCGCACGACGACAAATCGTGGGAGATCATGTTCGGAAAAGTGCAATTTCAGCGCCGCTGAATTCCGCACGCATTTTGCGGTCCATACGGAGCAGCCCTTTTTGCCGCAGTGCAGAATGGCGCGCGCGCCGTTTTACGGTAGAATTTCAACCGTCCCCGGCAGAGCAGCTCGAAATGAGCGCTTTGCCGTTGTTATTTAACCAAATGGATGCTTCGCGCATCGTTCGGGAAGGACAATCATGAACCAGCCCGCAGTCGCGGCCCACGTCGCGCAATCCGCGGACATTCCTTCGTACGTCAATCATCCCCGGCTCGCGCAATGGGTGAATGACATCGCGCGCCTCACCAAGCCGGATCGCGTGTACTGGTGCGACGGCTCGCAGGAAGAGTACGACCGTCTGTGCGCCGAGATGGTCCAGTCGGGCATGCTGATCCGGCTCAACCAGGAAAAGCGCCCGGGCTGCTTTCTCGCGCGCTCGGACCCGGATGACGTCGCGCGCATGGAGGAGCGCACCTTCGTGTGCAGCCGTGACCGGGAGGATGCTGGGCCGAACAACAACTGGGTGGCACCGGCCGAGATGCGCGCAACGCTCGGCAAACTGTTCGACGGCTGCATGCGCGGACGCACCATGTACGTCATTCCGTTCAGCATGGGGCCGCTCGGCTCGCATATCGCGCACATCGGCGTGGAATTGACCGATTCGCCTTATGTGGTCGCGAGCATGCGCATCATGACGCGCATCGGGCGCAGGGTGCTCGACGTGCTCGGGCGGGACGGCTATTTCGTGCCCTGCGTCCACTCCGTCGGCATGCCGCTCGCGCCCGGTGAGAAGGACGTGCCGTGGCCGAGCAACAAGGGGCACAAGTACATCGTCCACTACCCGGAGACCAAGGAGATCTGGTCGTTCGGCAGCGGCTATGGCGGCAACGCGCTGCTCGGCAAGAAATGTTTCGCGCTGCGCATCGCCTCGATCATGGCGCGCGAGCAGGGCTGGCTCGCCGAGCACATGCTGATTCTCGGCATCCAGCCGCCCAAAGGTCCGAAGCACTACATCGCGGCGGCTTTCCCCAGCGCCTGCGGCAAGACCAACCTCGCCATGCTGATTCCGCCGAGGGCGCTCAAGGGCTGGAAAGTGACGACAGTGGGCGAGGACATCGCGTGGATCAAGCCGGGGAAGGACGGACGGCTGTATGCGATCAACCCCGAGGCCGGCGCGTTCGGCGTGGCCCCCGGCACCTCCGGCAAGACCAACCCCAACTGCATGGCGGCGGTCGCGCGCGATACCATCTTCACCAACGTCGCCATGACTCCCGACGGCGACGTGTGGTGGGAAGGCATGACCAAGAAGCCGCCGAAGAAGCTCATCGACTGGCAGGGGCGCGAATGGACGCCCAAGAGTGGCACCCCGGCCGCGCACCCGAACGCGCGCTTTACCGTCCACTCGAGCCAGATTCCGTCGCTCGACCCCGAGTGGGAGAACCCCGAGGGCGTACCGATCAGCGCTTTTCTGTTTGGCGGGCGACGCAGCACCACGGTGCCCCTCGTCACCCAGGCGTTCAACTGGGTTCACGGCGTCTATCTCGCCGCGACCATGGCTTCGGAGACCACCGCCGCGATCGTCGGCAAGGTGGGCGTGGTGCGCCGCGATCCGTTCGCGATGCTCCCGTTCTGCGGCTATCACTACGGTGACTACTTCACGCACTGGCTCGACATCGGCCGCCGCATCGCGCACCGGCCGCAGATCTTCGGCGTGAACTGGTTCCGCGTGGATGAAAACGGCCGGTTCATGTGGCCAGGCTTCAGCGAAAACATGCGGGTTCTCAAGTGGATCGTCGAGCGCTGCGAGGGCAAGGCAGCGGCGCGGGAAACGGCGCTCGGCTGGATGCCGCGCTACCAGGACATGGAGTGGAAGGGCCTGCCCGAAATGACCGCGGAGCGGTTCGAGAAGCTCACGGCGATCGATTCCGCGCTGTGGTCCGAGGAATTGAAGGATCACGAGCGGCTGTTCGATACGCTCAGGAGTCGCATGCCGCGCGAGCTGCTGCTGCAGCGCGAACTGGTGCAGCTCACGCTGCCGCGGTAGTCCGATAGCGCTGGCGAAAAGGGGCGCCGCGGCGCCCCTTTTTCCTTCCCTCGTTCCGGCCGGGGCCGGAATCGCTTTCTTCAGAGGCCCGCGCGATTCTTACCCTTGACGGCGCGGTTGACGACGTTCACCGGCCACTCTCCCGAGAGCACGCGTCTTACTTCGCTCGGTGCGCCGGCCTGGAGTCCCACCAGCGCCTGCTCGCTGTACCACGCCACGTGCGGATTCAGGATGACGTTTTCGCGCCCGCGCAGCGGATGAGGGTTCGGTAGCGGCTCGGGATCGGTGGTATCGAGCGCGCAGCCGGCGATCTTGTTCGCATCCAGCGCCCGGACCAGCGCGTCGGTGTCCACCACGGGGCCGCGCGCGCAGTTGATGAGCACCGCGGTCGCCTTCATCCGGGCGAATGCCTCGTCGTTCACCATCTTGCGCGTCTGCGGCGTGAGCGGGGGGTGGAGCGAGATGTAATCCGCTTCGCGATACAGCTCATCGAGCTCGACCTTCCTGCCCGGCTCCTTGAACTGCCCATCGCTGATGTAGGGGTCCGCGAAAACAATGCGCATGCCGAAGCTCGCCGCGCGCAGCGCGACCTGGCGCGCGATGTTGCCGAACCCCACGAGGCCCAGCGTGCGGCCGGCGAGCCGGAAGAGCGGCTTCCCGGGCGGGACTTCCCAGCGGCCTGCGCGCACCAGCCGATCGTAGAACGCGACTTTGCGTGCGGCTGCGAGGATGAGCGCCATGGTGTGCTCGGCGACTTCCTCGATGCAGTAGGTGGGATTGTTGGTGACGATGATGCCGGCGGCGGTCGCGGCGTCGAGATCGATCGTGTCCACCCCGATGCCGTAGCGGGCGATGATCTTGCATTTCGGCATCTTCGCCATCACCTCCGCGGTGATCGGGCCGGCGTAGGTGTTGAGGAGCGCATCGCAGTCCGCCGCCTGCGCGATGAATTCCTCGGGCTTCTTGGTCTGGAGCGCGACGAGTTCCGCGAGCCCTTCGAGCGTTTTCTTCTCGACGTCGAGCGATTCCCAGACGTAATCGGTGAGCACCACCTTTGCTTTCGCGGCCATGATCGAGTCCTCTCCCTACGCAGCGGCGTAGATGTCCTTGTTCCAGCAGTTGGGCGGCTGCCGGCCCTCCAGCACGGCGATGATGTTGTCCGCGACGACGTTCGCCATGGTCTCGCGCAACTCCCGCGCGGCGCTGCCGAGATGCGGCGTCAGCACGACGTTGGAGAGCGTGACGAGGCGCGGATCGACCTGCGGCTCGTGCTCGAAGACATCGAGCCCCGCGCCGGCGATGCGGCGCTCGACGAGCGCCTGGGCGAGCGCAGCCTCGTCGATGATCGGGCCGCGCGAGGTGTTGATGAGATACGCTGTCGGCTTCATGAGGCCGATCTCGCGCGCGCCGAGCTGGTGGCGCGTCTCGGGCGTGAGCGGGGTGTGAACCGACACGATATCGGCCCGGGAGAGCAGTTGATCAAGCTCGACATACTGCATTCCGAGCTCCTGCTCGGCTTCCGGCTTGCGGCGCGGGCTCGAGTAGATGAGTTTCATGCCGAATCCCAGCGCCCTGCGCGCGACGGCGCGCCCGATGCGCCCGCCGCCGCCGATCAGCCCCAGCACCTTGCCGCCCAGCGTGATGCCTTCGAGATAGGAGGACTGCGCGCCGGGAAAGATGCCCTTGCGCACGAGGTGATCGCCTTCGACGATGCGGCGCGTGACGGCGAGGAGCAATCCCATGTGGAGGTCCGCCGTCGCTTCCGTGACGATCGGCGGAATGACCGTGACCGGGATCCGCCGGCGCGTCGCTTCCTCGACGTCGATATCGGAAGGCGTGATCTTCATCGAAGCGATCATCTTCAGCGCCGGATTGGCCGCGACGACATCGCGATCGACGCGGTCGTGCAGCAGGCAGAACAGGACATCGTGGCTGCGCACCGCGGCGAGCAGCTCGTCCTTGGTTGCGATGTGCACCGGATCGGGATTGAAATCGACGTCGGCGACCGCGCGCAGGCGCTCGAGCGCGCTCGCGGCGACCGGCTGGGTGACGAAAATGCGGGGGCGGGTCATGTCCGGGCAGCCTCACAGATACGGCACGCATAGTCTTCCAACGCCTTTGCGGTCACGGCGACGGCGCCGTGCTGGCGGCGGTTGTATTCCTCCGACTCGAGCTCGGTGCGGAACGAGTCGTTCAGCCGATTGATCATGTTGAACATCGCGCAAGCAAGCGAAATCTCCACGATTTCGGCATCGCTGAAATGAGAGCGCAGCGCCTGCCACGCCGCCTCGTCGCGCTTTGCGGTATTGAGCGTCATCGCTTCGGACCACGCCAGCACCGCTTTTTCGCGCCCGGTGAACAGGGTGCTCGCGCGATAGTCGCCCTGCAGCGCGTCGAACTCCGCGTCGGTGAGCCCCAGTGCTTGACCAAGCACCCGGTTGTGCTCCGTTCAGTATCGGCAGCCGTTGAGCGTGGAGGTCTTGAGGATCGCGAGGTTGCGCAATCTCATGTCCGACACGGCACCGGCCTGCGGCTGGCGCACCGCGGCGACGAACGGCAGAAACCAGCGCGCGAGATACGGACTGTGCACAAGGATGCGCAGGAGGTTCGCGGTGCGGCCGAGCAGTTGGTTCGACGTCGCGAAAAGTTCTTTCGCGATGCCGGCCGCTTCCTCGTCGGTGACGCCGCGGATACGCTGGGTCACGTCACCACCGACCGGTGTTGATGGGGGGCAGCGTGTCGGGCTTCCAGCGCACGATGCCGGAGACGCCATCCACCGCCACCAGCGAGCCGTCGGGAATGGAAGAGGTGGCATCCGTCACCCCGAGCACCATCGGGATCCCGCGCTCACGGGCGAGCGAGGCGAGGTGGGAGGTGCTGCCGCCGAGCTCGGCGACGACCCCCGCAACGCCGCAAAGTACCTGGCTCAGTGCCGGGCCCGCCATCTTCGTGACGAGCACTGCACCGGGCGCGACGCGCGAAAGCTCGCACTCGCAGTTCACCACGCACGCGCGCCCCGAGGCCCAGCCTGAGCCGGCGGGATGTCCGCGCAACTTGGGCTGTCGCACCCAGTCGTCGTCCACCGCGTTCTCCTCGTCCTGCTGGAGATGGAGGGGACGTGCCTGCAGGAGCTTGATGCCCGCATCGTCGAGCGCCCATTCGATTTCCACCGGCCGATCCATCAGCGCCTCGATGCGGGTGAGCAGATGCGCGAGTTCGGCGACCTGGGCATCGTCAAGGCAGCGCGCGGGCTTGGCGCGCGGTCTTCGTGCGAGGACCGGGGAGCGGTGCTCGCAAGTTGCGGCGTGGTAGGTCGGGCCGGCCACGGCTTCCTGCAACGTACCATCGCGCGCGAGCACGTAACGGTCCGGTGCGACTTCGCCTTGCGCGATCGCGGAACCCAGACCGGGCGTGGCGTTGATCAGCATCTTGCCGTCGGCCGTGCGGCTCAATCCGCCGCCCGCCGCGCGGGCCGCGACGAGCGGCTGCACCAGCACCGCCATCGCGGTGTCCGCGGGATCGATATCATGGGTGGCCATGTAACGCAGTGCGCGCGTGCACCACAGCGCCGTCCAGCATGCGCGCACCGCGACCAGGAATTCGGTCTCGTTCTCGAGTCCGAGATAGCTCTCGAACTGCCCCGCGAAACTCGAGCCGTAGCGGTCCTCGACCAGCGCGGAGGAGCGCACCACGACCGGCCCGGGCACGCGTGCCGTGAGCTGACGGTAGACGGTGAGGAGCGGTTCGTGCAACTCGGGCGCGAGCGGGCGCACCATCATGCCGAGCTTCATGTCGAGGGCGCAGCGGCGCGCCCGCGCAGGGTCCTCGCTGCCGAAAACGCCCCGTGCCGTCTGTTCCAGCCCGGCCGCCTTCAACTGCGTGCGATAAGCCGCGGCATCGATGCAGTAGCCGTCGGGGATGGGCAGCCCCGCATGCCCGAGCATGGCGAGGTTGGCCGCCTTGGGGCCGAAGCGACCGGGATCGGCCGCTTCGGGCGCGGAGAGCGCTGCGACGAAATGCGCCATCGAACCGATCAGCGGCCCTCGAGCTTGCCGTAGCTCGAATAGCCCGGCATGGGATCGACGACGGTGATCTGCTCGACCGGGAAGTTGGAGACGATCTCGATCGAGTCCTTGTGCACGATCAGCATTTCCTCGATCCGCACGCCCCACTGGTGCGGCTTGCCGTGCTGGGTTTCCAGCGCGAAGGTCATGCCTTCCTGGATTTCGATCGGGTGGTCGAGCGACCAGATGCGCGAGATGACGGGCGGATCGTACTGCGCGAGCCCCAGCCCGTGGCCCCAGAGGTTCGCAGCCGCCTGGTCTTCCTCCTCATAGCCCCACGCTTCCTTGGCGGAGGGCCACTTGAGCGCGATATCGCGGGTGGTGGCGCCGACCTTCACCGCCTTGATCGAGTCGTAGAGCCACTTGAGCGCAGTCGCGTAGTAATCCTTCTGTTCCTGGGTCGGCTCCTTGCCCACGATGTAGGTACGGTAGTAGCACGACTTGTAGCCGTTCCAGGTGAGCGCGGCGAGGTCCATGAAGACGATGTCGCCGGGCTTGATCATGCGGTCGGAGAAGTTGCGCCAGTTGGGCCAGGTGTTGAGACCCGAGGATACGATCACGTCCTCCACGTCTTCCATGCCGGGGATGTTGTAGAGAAACTCCATGATGTGGGCGGTCAACTGGTTTTCCGTGAGCCCCGGTTTCAGGAACTTCATGAACTCCCAGTGCGCGGCATCCCCGATCGCGCCGACCATGCGGAAGCATTCCTGCTCGTCCTGGTTCTTGACCGCGCGCGCCTGCATCATCGGCGTCATGCCGTCGGCCCACTCGATCTTCGCGTCCTTGAAGATCTGGACCATGTTGATGTCGATGAAGTCGCAGCCAAGCTTCATGCCGTCGACGCCGCTCTTCTTCATCTCCTGCTTGATCGCGTTGGTGAACTTAGTCACCTGCTGCAGCGAGGCGGGGCCGGCGGCGCCCTTGATCCACGCGTAGGAGTAGCGGATGTTCTCTTTCGGGATCCACGGCGAGTGCTTGGCGATGTGCGCGCCGATGTCGCCCTGCTCGAACAGCACGGGTGGATCGTCGCCGCAGAGGATGGCATAGCGCAGCCCGGGTTTCAGCCGGTTCCAGCCCGGGGTGAGCGTGCCGGTGATGTAGCGGACGTTCTCGTCGTACATGCACAGCATGGCGCCGAGTCCGTGTGCTTTCATGCGCTCGCGGGCGCGCTCGAGGCGGTACTTGCGCAGGCGGTCCCAGTTGATGCGTTCCTGCCAATCGAGACCGACCATGCCGACGTTTGCCATGACTTCCTCCGTTAGATGAGATCAGCGGGGTGACTGCGCTGAAGATTGCGTCGCGGTTGCAACCAGACCAGAAATTGTGGCCGATGAATTTAACACGGCGCAGGGAAAAAAACTATCCGCAAGGCGCTTCCCGCGCCGTGATTTGACATGGATCAAAAGACGCTCGGGCGCTTACTCCGTCTCGATGTTGGCGTCCTTGATGACCTTGCCATAACGATCGGTCTCGCTCTTCACGAACTGGTAGAAATCGGCGGGCGACTTGCTGGTGACGATGCTGATGCCCGACTCGGCCATGCGCTTCACGACCTGCGGGTCCTTCATCATTTCCACGCCGACCTTGTAGAGCTTGTTCACGATGGGCTGCGGCGTGCCCTTCGGCAGGAAGATGCCCTGCCACGAGCCGACCACCATGTTGTAGCCCTGCTCGCGCATCGTCGGAACGTCGGGCAGCGCCGGATTGCGCTCGGGCGAGATGACGCCGAGCATCCGCACGCGGCCCTGCTTGGCGAAATTGACCGCCGAGGAGAATGTGACGAACATCATCTGCACTTCGTTGCCGAGGAGCCCGATCATCGCCGGGCCCGCGCCGCCCTTGTAGTTGACCTGCACCGCCTTGGTGCCGGTCGCCGCGAGGAACATCTCCATTTCGAGCCGGTTCGCGCTGCTCGGCGCGGGCGAGCCGTAGTTGAGCTTGCCGGGGTTCGCCTTCAAATGCGCGACCAGCTCCTTCACGCTCTTCACCGGCAGCGAAGGGTGCACGACGAGGCAGCCCGGCACGTCCACGACCTGCGTCACCGGAATCAGGTCCTTGAGCGGCCGATAGGGAAACTTGGTATAGAACACCGGGTTGATCGCCATCGTGCCGACGTTGCCGAGCAGGAAGGTGTAACCGTCGGGATTCGCGCGTACCGCGACCTCGACACCGATGTTGCCCGCCGCGCCGCCGCGGTTGTCCACCACGACCTGCTGCTTCAGCAACTCCGCCATCGCGGGCTGGATGATGCGTCCCACCGTGTCGGATGCGCCGCCGGGCGCGAAGGGCACGATCATGCGCACCGTGCGGTTGGGATAGTCGTCGTCCTTGCCTTTGGGCTTCGCCTGCGCCCACGCCTGCGTGCCGTGCGCGAGCGCGGCGACGAGCAGGATGCCGAGTAGAGAGCGGTGCAGTTTCATGAGTTTCCTCCTGTTATGAAAGCGAAGTGTCGATAAGAGTCACGTACGCGGTATGACGGGGAGCAGGAGGTACGAAGCCGTGCTGCCGCCCGTGTAGATCGTGTTCTCGCCGGTATTGTAGTCCGCGCTGTAGTGCGTGTACGGCGCGCTCCCGACGCCGTCGCGCGGCTGAATGTCGAGCCGGATGCGATGGCCCTTGCGGAATACCATGCAGGTCGGCCAGATCTCGACATCGAGCTTCACGACTTCCCCCGGCTTCAGCCACTGGCGCTCATCGTGGGTGTGATAGGGGCGATAGGGGAGCGAGAGCTTCGGATCGAGCTTGCGATGCGAGGCGCGAAGCCAGCCCTTGGCGACGGGTACGGGCTGCTGCTGCTGACCGATTTCCCAGACGTCGTTGCCGTCCGCATCGATGTTTCGCATCGTGGCGAAGACATCCATATCCTCGGTCTCGCTCGAGACCCAGAGCGCGAGCACCACGGGCCCGGTGATCTCGAGGTCCTCGGAGAGTGGCGGCGTTTCGAACGACACGCCGAGCCGCGGCAGGCTGCCGGCGAGCGCGGTGGAGGTCCACGACGCGGAGGCAACGCCCGCCTTGCTCATGCCGCTCGCGGCATAGGCGAGCGGCTTGCGGGCTCGCGGTGTTTCCAGGGCAAGCGTTCCTTCGACGTCTTTCGTTCCGCGCGGGGCGCCCGGAACGAGATAGAACTTCGTCCACTGCGTGCGCTCGAGGGGCCACGCGTTCTCGCGACGCCACCGGTAATTCTTTCCGCCGCCGGTGCGGATCAGCAGCTTGACCGGCGGCTCGTCCATGATGCCGGTATCGATGCCTTTCAGCCAGTGGTCGAGAAAGCGGATCTGGTCTTCGCGCGCTTCCGCGGCGTAGAACGGGTGGTAGTGCGTGCCGGCGTGGATGCGCAGCTTCCTGTGCCGCGATTTCGCGCGCATGTAGGCCTCGGTGTTGCCCCGCAGATGCAGGCCCATCCCGCTCCAGTTGCCGGCGCTGTAGAACGGGATGTCGATCTCGTCCCAGCGCGCCTGACGGCCGTAGTAGTGATCGGTGTCGAGGCTGTGGCGCATGTAGTCCCAGAGCCAAGGCTTCGAGAACGCATCCGGGCTCGTCTGCTCGCGCCGCCCGAGCAGGTGGTGCGCCATGTGATTATTGTACCAGTTGGAGACGAAGCCGAAGCAGAAGAGGCCGCCGTGGTAGGCGAAATCGCGGTACATGTCGGCGGCGCCTTCCCACGGCACCATTGCCTTGAGCGACGGCGGTTTCAGATTGGCGACCAGCCACTGCGTCATCGCGAAATAGGAGATGCCGATCGTCCCGACGCGCCCGTTGCACCACGACTGGCGCGCCGACCACTCGATGGCATCGTAGAAATCGAGCGCTTCCTGGAGCGAGAACGGATCGGTCTGCCCGGGTGACTTCCCCGAGCCGCGCGTATCCACGCGCACCGCCGCATAGCCGCGCGGCACCCACCACAGCGGATTCACCGTCTCCCAGTTCATGTACGGGTTCGGCTTTTCCTCGAGGTCGGGCGGCGGTACCCACGGCTTGTCCTTCTGATAGGCGCCGATGTTGATGAGCGCGGGAACACGACCGGCACCCTTCGGGCGGAAGATGTCGGCCCGGAGCCGCACGCCGTCGCGCAGCGGGATCTCGACGTCCTTGTCGATGGCGATATCGTGGGCGGGCTGCGAGACGCGCTTGTTCATGACGTTCAGTCGGCGACCGTGATGTTGTTGTCGATCACGATCTTGCCCCAGCTCTTCACTTCCTCGAGAACGAAGCGCTGGAACTCCTCGGGCGACCTGTTGACGACGACCGCCATGAAGACCTTGTCGAGCGCCGCTTTCATCTCGGGGCTTTCCATGACTTTCACGACGTCGGCGTGAATGCGATTGAGGAGCGGCTTCGGGATGCCGGCCGGCGCGAACAGCCCGTTCCAGGCGTTGGTGCCATAGCCCGGATAGCCGGACTCCGCGGTGGTCGGCACGTTGGGCAGCTCCGGATGCCGTTTGTCGGTGGTAATGGCGAGCGGTTTGATGCGGCCGGCGCGGATGTGCGGCAGCGAGGACGCCATGTTGATGAACATGAACTGCACTTCGTTGCCGATGATGGCGGGGATCATCTGCCCGGCGCCGCCCTTGTACGGCACGTGCGTCATCTCGAGGCCGGTCGCCTTGAGGAACTTGACCGCATCGAGATGCGGATAGGCGCCGACACCCGCGGAGCCGTAGTTCAGCTTCGAGCCGCTCTTCTTCGCGTAGGCCACGAATTCCTTGAGATTCGAAGCGGGAATCGATGGATGGACGACCCACAGGTGCGGCAACTGGATCAGATTGGTGACACCGGTCAGATCGCGCGAAGGCTTGATCTTGAGCGAGCGGAAGGTGGTCTCGTTGATCGCGTTGGTCGAGACGTTACCCACGAACAGCGTATAGCCGTCGGGCGCGGCGCGTGCCGCCATTTCCAGCGCGATGTTGCCGGAGGCGCCGGCGCGGTTGTCGACGACCACGGGCTGACCCCAGAGTTCGCTGATCTTCGGCTGCAGCTGGCGTGCCGTGATGTCGGTCGCGCCGCCCGGGGCATAGGGGACGATGATGCGCACGGGCCGAGACGGGAACTTGTCCGTCTGCTGAGCCGCAGCCGGTGCACAAAGCGAGGCGGCCCCGATGGCGAACAGTGCAACGCGTAACAGGTTATTCACGCTACTCCCCCTTCGTGTGAATGACGTGTGCCTGGGCCGCTCCACTGTTCTTATCTGCCGGCCTTTTCGTCCTCGGGTGTAATCGGGAGCCTGACCGGACGCTTCAGGCGCGCGGAGAGATCGATCGCCTTGGTGAGCATGAGCCGGTTGTGGCCTTCGGCTGCGGTCGCGTGCTGTGTGGCGACCCCGAGCGCGACGCGATTGAGCCACGAGTTGGTTTCCTCGCGCATCGGCCCGCGCAGTTCTCCGAGCGCCATGTCGCCCACCGGGTAGCTCGTGAGGAAGTCGACGTGGCGCCGCTTGTCCGGCGCGTAGCCTTCGCCCTGCACGAGGTTCGTGGCGAGCACGATGTCGCGATGGGTGTCGTCGATGGTGAGCACCCCTTCGGTGCCCACCGCACCGACTTCGAGGCTGTAGACGGCACCGGGCCAGATCTCCGGCAGCGCCCACGAGATGACGCCGTGGTACACGGCACCGTCGTCGAAGGTGATCATGTAAGCGGTGCCATCGATGCCTTTCCACGTCGGCCCGAGCGCCTTGTTGACCGAATGCGCCACCACCTCCACCGGCTTCTTCGCTTCCATGAGCCACATGACGATGTCGAGCGCGTGCGTGCCCGAGATCACCATGGGGGAAATCTCGGCGGGATTGTCGCTGCGCCTGTAGTTGTCGATGGCGACGAGCCGGTTCATGAACGCGCGCGAAGTCACCATCGTCACCTCGCCCAGCGCGCCGGTGCGCACCTTCTCCTTCGCCACGAGCCAGCGGCGGCGAAAGCGCTGCGTGTAGCCGATCACGGCATCCACGCCGGCTTCCCGGATCGCATTCAACACGCTCTCGGACTCGCCGAGATCGGTCGCGAGCGGCTTCTCGATCAGCATGGGCAGCTTGCGCTCCGCGGCGGCGAGCACCGGGTCGACGTGCAGATGCTCGTCGGTCGAGACCACGACCGCGTTCACTTCCGGGCGCGCGAGCAGCTCGCGGAAATCCGACGTGACGAAATCCGCGCCCACCCTGTCGCCGACAAATCGCCCGCGATCGGGATTGATCTCGGCGAGGCCGATCCAGTTGACGGCCGGGTGGCGCGCGGCGAGCTCGCCGCGTATCAGCCCGACGCGGCCGGCGCCGACGATGGCAAGGCCGATCTGCTTGACCTGTTTTTTCATTTGAACGCTCTCTGCATAGGGGGGACGGTTCAGCGGCTGGCACCGGCGAGCGATGCCGTCTGCCGGCGCGATTCGGGCAGCGGCAGGCTCACCGGCTCGCCGCGCTCGGCCGAAAGGTCGGCGGCGATATAGACTTCCATCACCTGGCGCGCCTGCTCCGGCGTGACGAGCACCGGCCTGTCGAGCGCCACCGCCTCGAGGAAGTGGATCGTCTCGCGCTCCATCGGTCCGGCGTAGGTGTGATCGACGAACTCGCCCGGCATCGACGACATGGGCAGCCGCATGCCGTCCTTCATGGTGGAGAGCACCACGTCGCGGTGGGTGTCGTCCACGAGCACGGCGCCTTCGGTTCCGATCATCTCGATCCACGTCTGGGAGAAGTTCGGATAGCCGGGCGGCAGGCTCCAGCCGCCGCCGACCACGAACGAGAGGCCGCTGTCCATCGTGACGGTGATCCACTGGTTGTCCGGGATGTCGGCGCCGGTGGTCTCCCTCATGGCGCCGTAGTTGACCTGCGAGTAGATGCGCACCGGGCGTGACGGCTCCAGGCACCACAGGATGAAATCGAGATCGTGCGTCGATTCCATCGCCGCCGGGGAGAGCTTGGTGCGTCCGGTGATCTTCTTCCCCAGGCCGCGTGTGATGTGGCGGCTCACCAGCGCGCTCACCGGTTTGCCGATCGTTCCGTCGGTGATGGCCTTCCGCACATAGGCGAACTTCGGATTGAAGCGCTGCGAGTAGCCGATCGTGAACTTCAGCCGGTTCCGGCGCGCGAGTTCGATGAGATCGTCCGCCTCGTGCAGCTCCACGGCGATCGGCTTTTCGAGAAATACGTGCTTGCCCGCGAGCAGACACTCGCGCGCCATGGGGTAGTGCAGCGTCTCCGGCGTCGCGGAAATGTAGAACGCGTCGATTTCGGAGATTTTCAGAAGCTCCCGGTAGTCCGCGGTCGCGGTGACGGGATGCGTCGCTTTCGCGACCTCCGCGAGGCGCTCCGGGCGCGTCTCGGCGATATGGAGGCTCGCGACGAGCGGGTGTGCGGCACAGGTTTCGGCGCGGATGCCGCCGCACCAGCCGGTGCCGATGATGCCGACGTTGAGCTGCTTCACAGGCTTGGTTCCTTGCGTGAAGTGGAGGATGGTGGCGCGCGAGCGCGCCTTTGCCCGCAATGGTAGCCACTGCGGCGCACCGTGACAAATAGCGTTTGTGTATCCATGCCATGCCGTAAAGGCATGGCAATCTCCCGACAGCGCAGCCCGCCGTCGGGGCGAACCGCAATTGACGGCAGCGCGAATTCATGCCAGTTTGCTATCCCACCATCGCCTTGCAGGACCGAACCGCCGTGGATCTCCGCAGCCTGCGCTATTTTGTCCAGATCGCCGAATCGGGCAGCATCACGCGCGCCGCGGAGCAACTCGACATCGCGCAGCCGGCACTCACGCGCCAGATCCAGGGGATCGAGGCGGAGTTGGGGAGCCAGCTTCTGGTGCGCCTGCCGCGCGGGGTCCGCCTGACGGTTGCGGGACGGCAGTTTCTCGACCATTGCCGCCGGATCCTGCGCGAGCTCGACCACGCGCGCGAAGAGCTGCGCAACCGCTCGGAAGTGCCGAGCGGGCGCGTGATCCTGGGGTTGTCGCCTACGGTGGGTCCGCTGCTCCTCCCGGGCGTGGTGGACCGCGTGCGCCGGCAATGCCCGCAGATCACCCTCAAGATCGTCGAATGGTTCAGCACGCAACTCTACGATGCGCTGCTCGCGGGCCGCGTCGATGTGGCGGTGCTCACCAATGCACCACCCTCGCGCGCGCTCAAGCTGACGCCGCTCATCTCCGAGCCCATCGTCGTGCTGACTCCACCGCAACTGCGCGGGACGCGCCGCTTCTACACGCTGGCGGAATTGTCCCGGACGCCGATCGTCACGTCGGAAGCGATTCGCCACATCGTCGAGGAGCAGATCGGCCGCTCCGGCTGGCGTCTCAACGTCGAGGCGGAGATCGACGCGATCGAGGCGATCCGCCAGCTTCTGCTGCGCGGCATGGGGCCGGTCATCATGCCGGTATCCACGTTTCATTCCGACATCGAGGCGGGGCGCATCGCGGCGTTCCAGATCGCGGACGCGACGGTGCACCGCATGCTCGCGCTCGCGTATCCGACCGAGCGCAAGCTTCCCGTCGCGATCGACGAAATTTCCCGCGTGGTGGTGGGGGAGATGAACGCCCTGTTCGACGCCGGAGTGTTCAGCGTGCCGTCGGCGGGCGCGGCAGCACCGCGCGGGAAGGGGAGCAGGACTCAGAGACGCGCGAACACGCGCCGCGCGCGCGCGGACGCGCGTTCCTGAAGTGCGGTCTGCACAAATTGTTCGGCGAAGTCTGCCGTGCTAGCATTGCGCACAAATAAAAGAGCAAGGCACGGCCGCCGGAGCGCGTGCCATCTCAGCCCCCCGCATGCATCGTTTCGTCCAGGAGAAGGAATGCCGTTCTACCGTTTCGAAGCGCTCGAGAGCAATTACCTGACGCCCCATCTTTCCACCGGCAAGGCGCCGGTGATCGAGGGGGAGTACATGTACTTCTGCCTGCTGCACAAGGACGCAGGAACGGGGTCGGACCTGCACTATCATCCGAACGAGCTGCTGATCTTCCCGTTGCGGGGCAAGATCAACGCCATCGTCGGCAAGGACCGCCGCGTGGTGAGTCCGGGCACTTTCGTGCACGCGCCGGCATATGCCCGCCACTCGATGCGCGCCACCGAGGACGGGCATTGCCAGTATCTTTACATCAAGGACAAGACCTGGACCGTCGTGGGCCTCGCCGAGGACGAAGCGGTTCCCGAAAAGGCGATGACGGTGGAAGAGGTGAATCGCAGGTACAACGTCGGTGAGCGTGACCGCCATCAGAAAGCGCAGGGGAAATCGCAGGCGATCATCGAAGGGCTCGACGTCTGCTATTACCCGATTCTGGACAGCCTGGATGCGCCGCGCTCGTCGGCGCGCCGCGTCAACTGGGTCGAGGGCGAGCGGCTCGCCTTCGGATTCTTCGAGGTGCCAGGACGCTACCGCGAACCGGAGACGCAGGCCGCGCGCGAGATGTTCATCTACATCCTCGAAGGCAAGCTCGATGCGCGCGCCGATGGGGAAAGCCGCGGCGTCGGCACCGGGGACATCATTCACATTCCGCGCGGCGCACCGTACCGCCTCCAGGTCACTTCGCCGTTTGCGCGCTATGTACTCGTCTGCTCGACGCCTTATCTCGAAGAGCGCATCGACAACATGACGCCCGAGGAGGCGGAGCAGGCGCGGCTCAACATGAAGCCGAATTGATCGCCGGTTGACCAAACGCAGTGGAGGAGAGGCTGTGAACGTCAAGCGTTGCGGAATTCTGTGTGCGGCCGTCCTGGCATGCATGGCGGCGAGTGCCGGCGCGCAGGGCTGGAAGCCGGAACGCAATGTCGAGCTGATCGTGCCCTCGTCGGCCGGCGGATCGCTCGATACCACGGGCCGCACCGTCCAGCGCCTGTGGGACGAGCTCAAGCTCCTTCCGGTCTCCAGCACCGTCGCGAATCGCCCGGGGGGCGGCCACGCCGTCGCCTACAACTTCCTCAACCAGCGGGCCGGCGACCCGCATTACCTGAGCATCACGTCTTCGACGCTGCACACGAGCCACATCAACGGGCGCATTCCGCTTTCGTATCGCGATTTCACGCCGCTCACGGTCCTGCTCACCGAATACATCGCATTCGCGGTGCGCGCCGACTCTCCGCTCAAGACCGGCAAGGACCTCGTCGAGGCGCTGCGCAAGAACCCCGGCGCGCTCAGCATCGCCTTGAGCAGCGCGGTGGGCGGCACGCACCACATTTCGCTGGGTCTGCCGCTCCAATCCGCCAAAGTGGACATGGCGCACATGAAGCTCGTCGCCTTCACTTCGACTGCCGAGGCGGTGACGGCGCTGCTCGGGGGGCACGTGGACGTGATGAACGGCGGCACGGTGCAGATCGCGCCTCACGTGCAGGGCGGAAAGATGCGTGTCCTCGCGGTATCCTCGGCGCAGCGCCTTCCGGGGCCGCTTGCGGCAGCTCCGACGTGGCCCGAGCTCGGATTCAAGGGTGTGTTCGAGAACTGGCGCGGGGTGATCGGCACCAAAGGCATGACCGCCGAGCAGGTCGCGTTCTGGGAGAACGCCTTTCGCCGCATCGTCGAAAGCGGCGAATTCAAGAAGCTCGCGGAAAAGAACCAGTGGGACGCCAACTTCAAGACGGCGGCCGAAACCCGCAAATTCATGGAAGCGCAGTATGGCGAGCTGAAGGAAGTCATGACCTTCCTCGGGCTTGCGAAACAATAAGGAGTCCGGACGATGGCGCGTGCAAGATCAGCACGGAGTCGCAGCAAGGGCGTGGTGGGGCAGATCGGCCTCGGCATCATGGGCGGTGCTTTTGCCAGGCATTTGCGGGCCTCAGGATTCGACGTGATCGGATACGACGTCGCGACTGCCGCACGCCGTCGGCTGGCGGCGCTGGGCGGGCTGCCCGTCCAGTCGTGCGCGGAAGTCGCGGCGCGCGCGCGCGTCATCATTACTTCTCTGCCGTCGCCGGCGGCGATGGAAGCAGTGTACTTCGGCGAGGGCGGCCTGGCGGAGACCGCGCGCCCGGGCACGATCGTGATCGAGGCGAGCACCATGACCCTCGAATTGAAGCGGCGCATCCACGACCGGCTCGCGCGCCGCCGCGTGGAAGTCCTCGACTGCCCCATCAGCGGCACCGGCGCGCAGGCGGCGGCGAAGGACATCGCGGTCTACGCGAGCGGCAACCGCAGCGCCTACAACCGCGTGCGCCGCGTCTTCGAGGGATTCGCCCGTTCGAATTACTACTGCGGCGAGTACGGGATCGGTTCCAAGCTCAAGTTCGTGGCGAACCTGCTCGTCACGATCCACAATCTCTCCGCGGCCGAGGCGATGGTCGTGGGCGAAAAGGCGGGGATCGATCTCGATCTGCTCTATCGCGTCATTGCGGACGGCGCGGGCACATCGCGCATGTTCGAGGTGCGCGGCCCGATGATGGTGAAGCAGCACTATCTGCCGCCGCACATGAAGGCGGAGATCTACCAGAAGGACATCGACATCATCCACGGCTTCGTGCGCCGGATGAAGTGCCCGACGCCGCTCTTCGACAGCAGCATCCCGTTCTACACCGCGGCGTTGCGGCAGGGCCTCGGCGAGGAGGATACGGCAGCGATCCACGCCGTGCTGAGGCAGCGTGCGCGGCTCGGTCGTGCGAAGCGCTCGCGCCGCGGCAAGAGGTGAGACGCGGATCGCGGAAACTTTCGCCCGGATGCCCGATCGGATGGTGTAAGCTTCAGCAGGCCGGTTGTTTTCTACCGGACATGTCGCCACTTTCGGGACCGAAATCGCAATGACGCTTGCTCAATCCACTCCCGCGACCACGCGGGATGCGCTGGCGGGGCTGATCCCCGTTTCCGTCATCACGGGATTTCTTGGCAGCGGCAAGACAACGCTCGTTAACCGCCTGCTCAAGCGGCCCGAGATGAACCGGGTCGCCGTGGTCGTCAACGAGTTGGGCGAAATCGGCGTGGACAACGATCTCGTCGAGGTGTCCTCCGAGCAGATGATGCTGCTCAACAACGGCTGCCTGTGCTGCGTTCTGCGCGGCGACCTGCAGGAGACGCTGCGCGATCTCTTCCTGAAGCGGCGCACCGGCGAAGTGATCGATTTCGACCGCGTCGTCATCGAGACCACGGGGCTCGCCGATCCGGCACCGGTCATGCAGACGCTGATTACCGATACCCTGCTGCTCGAGCAGTATCGGCTCGACTGCGTGGTGACGCTCGTCGATGCAGTGAACGCACCCGGCCAGCTCGCGCAGTTCACCGAGCCGGTGAAGCAGATCGCGCTCGCCGACCGGCTCGTCGTCACCAAGGCCGATCTCGTGAGCCCGGCGCAGCTCGACCGACTCACGGAACGGCTCAACGCCATCAACCCGCGCGCGCCGGTGCGGGTTGCGCGTCACGGGGAAATCGAGCTTGCCTTCCTGATCGACGTTGGACTGCGGCGGACCCGGGCGCGGCTCGAGGACATCGAGCGCTGGCTCGGTGACGCGGGAGTGCACGGTCACGATGAGGACGGCCACCGGCACGATGCCAACGTGAAGAGCTTCGTACTGCGTTTCGAGAAGCCCATGCCGTGGGCGGCGTTCGCGCAGTGCATGGAAGTGCTGACCGCGCTGCGCGGACCGGATCTCCTGCGCGTGAAGGGGCTCGTCAACGTCGAAGGCAAGCCCGGCCCGATGGTGGTGCAGGGCGTGCAACACCTGTTCCACCCGCCGCTCGAGCTCGCGAGCTGGCCGGGCGATGATCACAGCACGCGGCTCGTGTTCATCACGCGCGGCATCACGCGCGAGTCGGTGCTGCAGCTCTTCAGCGTGGTCGGAACGCTGGCGGGAGAGGCGCGCGGCGCGTCCTAGTTCCGGACAACAGGGAGGAGGGCCATGAAAACGATACTCCGGTGGGTCGCTGTCTCGCTCGCAATCGGGATTTCCGCTTCGGCATCCGCGCAGAGCTATCCCGCCCGCCCGATCCGGATGATGGTACCGTTCCCCGCGGGCGGCGGCTCCGACACCATGGGCCGCATCGTCAGCGGCAGGCTCTCCGAACGGCTGGGCCAGCAGATCGTCGTCGAAAACCGTCCCGGTGCCGCGGGCAGCATCGGTGCCGACATCGCGGCAAGGGCGCCGGCGGACGGCTATACGATCCTGCTCGGCTCCACGTCCGAGCTCGTGCAATACCCCAACGTCAATCCGAAGGTGCCGTACGATCCGCTGCGCGATTTTGCGCCGATCAGCATGGTGGGCACGATCCCCATGGTGCTGGTGGTGCATCCCTCACTGCCGGTGAAGAACGCGAAGGAGCTGATCGCGCTCGCCAGGAGCCGCCCCGGCGAGATCAACTTCGGCTCGGCCGGGCAGGGGGCCACGACACATCTCGCCGTGGAGCTTTTCATCGTTCTCACGCAGGTGAAGATGACGCATGTCCCGTACAAGGGCAGCCCGCAGGCGGTCGCCGATCTCGTCGCCGGCAACGTGCAGCTCGGCATTCCGACGATGCCGGCCGCGCTGCCGTTCATCAAGTCGGGGCGCGTCAAGGTGCTCGGCGTGACGACGGCAAAGCGCGCATCGAATCTCTCCGACGTGCCGACGTTGGCCGAGGCGGGCGTGAAAGGCTACGAGGCGGCGCTGTGGACCGGGGTGCTGGCGCCGGCGAATACGCCGGCGGCCATCGTGAGCCGGCTGAATACGGAGATCGCGCGGGTGCTCGAGCTGAAGGACGTGCAGGAGGCGCTGGCGAAGCAGGGCGCCGAAGTGCAGAGCGGCACGCCTCAGGAGTTCGCGGCGTTCCTCAAGACTGAATATGCGAAGTGGGCGCGCGTGGTGAAGGAAGCGAACATCCGCATGCAGTAATCCGCTCAGTCTTTCGGCGGATTTCCCGACTTCGCCCAGCGCACCGGAAGCACGACGCCGTCTTTCCCGCCCAGTCCGGCGCGGGCCGCTTCGTCGAAGCACGCGAGCGCCCGTTCCGCGACCGGCAACGTCGCGCCGAGCGCTTTCGCTTCTTCGATCATGGTGCGCAGATCCTTGCGGATCGAATCGACGTCGAAGGTGACCGGCCCCGTATCTTCATCCTTGAGCGCAGCAGCGAGTCGGGCGCCGCGCGCCTTGAGCACGTTGGGCCCGCCGGACGTGTCTGCGAAGATGTCCATCACGCGCCGCGGATCGAGTCCCAGCGGTAGGCACAGCACGAGCGCCTCCCCGAGCGCCTGCCAGAAGACGAGGAGCGGCAGGTTGATGGCGAGCTTCATGCTGGCGCCAGCGCCGACCGGGCCGACGTGCTCGAGCCGCCGGCACAGTTGGTCGAGGACCGGCTTTGCGCGCGCGATGTCCGCTGCGTCTCCGCCCGCAAAGCCGAAGAGCTTGCCCGCAAGGGCCGCCTCGGTGCTGCCGCCCACCGGGCAGTCCACCAGCGCCGCGCCCTTCGCTGCAATGGCCGGTGCGAGGTCCTTCTTCACGTGAGGTCGCACGGTGCTCATTTCGACCACCAGCTGCCCTTTCGTCATGCCCGCAAGCAGGCCGCTCGCGCCGCGGTAAACGGACTCGACGGCCTCGGCATCGGTGAGGAGGGTGATGAGTAGCTCGCACTCTGAAGCGATCGCGGCCGGAGTGGCGGCCACTTTCGCGCCGGCCGCAGCGAGCGGCGCTGTTTTCCGCGGCGTTCTATTCCAGACGACGACGTCGTGGCCGCAGTCCATCAAGCGCCGCGCCATGGCTGCGCCCATGCGGCCCACGCCGCCTATTCCGATTCTCATTCCTGCTGCAGATGTGGTTCAGTGGCCGGGCGTGACGATCTGGATCGAGTCGCGGCTCACGTTGATGAAGGGTGCGGTGAGAACGAGACGTCCGCCGAGTTCCCACACTTCGACATCGGTGACGGCGATGAAATCCTTCGCGTCCACCATGTAATCGGTGACGCGCGCGCCGGGCACGAGGTTGATATGCCCCTTGATGCGGTAGGTTTCCGTCAGGATGGTGACTTTGGTGCGATTCTCTGAAGCTTGGTCGGTCATACCGCCTCCCCTTTGAGCGACCTCCCGGCGCCTACGACGACATTATCAACCGCCTCGGGGGTATGCGCAATCCCTTCAACGGGTTGGCGGGACTGCTTCAAAATGAATCGAGGTTGTTGTGGTGCGAAAGCCGTAGATCGGACTGCGGGACCGGGGTCCCGCCTTCGCGCGGATCGATCCAGGCCGAAGGCGTTTTGATCGGGATCAAAGGGCCGAGAGCTATTGTCAAATTTGGTGTATGCGCGGTTGATCAGGCGGCGACCCTGCTGCCCTCCTGACGTGGCGAAGCGCGCTTCTCGGTGTGCACTTCGACGCCGTCACGGAACTT